>OKWR01000020.1_pt1 | contig 223207 bp, 142 predicted proteins | sample 1607101 | NCBI WGS metagenome assembly OKWR01 (sample SAMN04414076, study PRJEB24778) | human gut metagenome | material: faecal | host: Homo sapiens
TCTCACCTACCACCTCCCCCTTCGGGTACTCCTCCTCCCAGGAGGAGGAGAATTAAGATAGTATTACTTGACCATTTGGCTCATTTCCATATCGTATTAAAACAAATCTCCGCCGCCTCCCTGTCCGGCAAGCATTTCAGGAAATATACCGGAGTATGGGCGGCAAGATATTTCACTGTCTCGATGACGCCATTATTCAATTCCCTCACTTCCTTCAGATTAGAGCATGATGGCAATAGCGATGCGAATGCCCGTGCCGGACTCTCCCGTTGAATCTCATTTATCGGAGCCTGTTCCAATCGTACAAATGCCCTTACAGGAACAGAATCATTCTTGTAGCAAGGCGTCTTCCCGCTCCATGGCGAACCGTAAACGGTGGCTTCCCCTGTTTCCCGGTTGAAGTGCACGATGGGATTATCATCGTTCAGCAGTTCGCAGCCGGGGATATGTTTTAGCCACAACCCGCTGTGCGTACTCTTTCCCGTTCCGCTTTTGCCTTGGAAGAGATATCCCTTTCCATCTTTCTTTATGACGGAAGCGTGCATTAATACAGTATCGGAACAAGCCGTATTGAAAGCATAAATCATCATCAGGATATTGTTGAGCACAAATGCATCCGCCTCCGTTTCGTGCACGAGCAGGATGCCTTTGGTAAATCCGTAGAAGAAATAAGCTGTGTACTCTTTCGGATCGTTGGGAGCGAGGATGGTAATGAGATAAGAGTCCGTATCCGGAATCACACTGATCTTGCACGTGGCACCTTCCCATTCAAACTCGACGAGTGAGCGATATTTTGCATGGTCTTCTTCTTGGATTTCACTCTCCGGCTGGACGGCAAGTGAGAATGCTATTTTGAGTTCTTTCTCTTTACATGTATCTAAAGATAACAGGAAAGGTTTCAGGGAGGGAATCAGCTCTTCCGTTTTCCAGTGCGGAATGGTGGAGGAAATCCCAAATAGATAAGGTCCTGCTTGATATACCTGTGCGTTACGCTCTCCTTTCATACTCCATAATATTTGATGTACCGGTGTAAAGGTAGAGGAATTCTTCTGATTGGACAACTGAATTTTACACAATATTACAGGTATCGGTTCATTTCTCCAGTCTTTTCCGTTTCGGTATGTTTCGGGGATGCTATATCATTGTAGGCAATGAAATCATTAATCTTGAATAAACCATGAAAACTGTACTTATCTGGTTGGCTTTGTGTTTCGGCACCCTGATGACCACCTGTGCCAATGGAACGGCTTACCTTTTTTCTTATTTCATCAATGACAGCAGAGACGGACTGCATCTGGCTTATAGTTACGATGGCCTGAACTGGACTGCTCTGAATGGTGGCAAGTCTTACCTGCCCCCTGATGTGGGCAAGGCATCGTAGATGGGCATTACTTTGAACTGTGAAATAAAGTCTGCTGTTTTGCTTCAAGTGTTTCTCTTTATTACCGCTGCGCGAAATTCCATAAAGTAATTCGGCGACAGTAATCTCTGAGATGTAACAGTTCTTCTGTCCCACTTTCTTTATCTTCTCATCCAATTGGTATCTGCCTTTCATGTAGAAAATGCAGATGTTGGTATCAAGCAAGTACTTTTTTATTCGTCAAAGGATACTATTTTGCGAGTGCGGTTGCTCGTTCTTTCCTTGCGGATGTTTTCTTCCATATGGTCTGTTTCGGGATCATCGGCCCATACACCAAAAAGATCTTCCAATTTTCCGTTGCCGGTTCTGTTCTTAGCTTCTTTCTTTATATGGAGTCGGTGAGCATCTTTATCAGATGTAGTTTGGCTTCATCGCTCAGTGACTTCAGCATATCGAAGTAGCTACTTGCCAGTTTAAGGCTCATGTCCATAACTCATCTTCTTTCTTGTTGATTTATAGTGGCAAAGATAAGGTTTGCCTGTGGCTTCTGCTACAAATTACGGGGAAAATATGTTTCCTCCGTCACCTTTCCGAAGTCTCTAATATTTATAAGTCAGCATCAGACGCCCTTCCGAAGTATTGGAAAATACATTGGTGTGATACCTGTATTTGGTATCGCGGGTGTAGTTCATAAATGTGCCGGTGAGGTATAGTTGCTTCCGTAATTTCAGGTCCAGCCGAAGGCCGACTGCATGGAGAATGGCCTTCGAACGGTCGCCCTGAGCATTGAGCGTTTTCGGTTCCACTTCGTCCCAGTTGATGTCTTGGGGATACCCTTTCCAGGTGAACATGTGGTAGACTTCGTAGATGGTGGATATGGCAAGACGGTCCTTGTAGGTGAAGTTCAAGTTGAGTTTGCTACTGTAGCCGCTGGCCAGGTTATAGATGCGCTCGTCCACTTGATAATAGTCGCTGAGGGCACCTCCCAGAAGGATGGCGTTAAGGTAGGCGTAACCGTCTATTCCCCAGTTTCGTTTGAGGTTTCTTTTGTAGATGAGGCCGCCGCCTACGGAAGCGGGTGTACAGAACTTATAGGGTACTTTTGCCGATACTGCCGATATAGTGTCCGAATCGTAGTAGTCGAAGTGCTGGTACAATCCCAGGCTTAGGTAGTGCTTTGAGGTGTTCACCAACTCTTTGGCTACCAGTCGGCCAACGATGTTTATCTGTCCCAGGACCGGTTGATCTTTCTGCCAGTTCAGGTTCGCCTGGATGGAGAAATAGTCGTAGGGTTTGGTATCTTCCGCATCGAAGCGGTCGCCGTATTCGATGTTGATTTCGGAGGCCAGACCCACACCCTTGTCCAGAATCTCGTCTTTCAGTTCCAAGGTACGTATACCCAGAGATACATCCACACTTACATCGGGTACACCGAATTGCTTACCCGAAGTAGAACGCCGTTTCCAGGCATCTCCGTTGATAATACGGGTCAAGCCGCGCATGGGGGACACCAGGAATCCGGCAAACTCCAGTCCGAAGCGTGACCAACCGGTTTTTCGGTCGTCGAGGATGAGGTCGGAAACCCTGTAGGTCACTTCACCCAGGGCCATACCGCCGATGGGGGTGGCAATGATGTCGTTGGTAGAGGGATATTCGTTCTCCATAAACATCTCCCACATGAAGCTGCCGCCGAAGGCGAAGAGGCCGGACTGCCAGAAATTATATCCGTTGGACCGGGCAGAGTTGAAGTACAGACTGCCGTGGTAGGGGTGCATGAACATATTGGTCTGCATGGCGTCATTGTCCCACACGAAGCCATGTTTGATGTTGTCTTTGATGGTACGCCCGTTGATGTAGGCAAAGTCGGCCTTACGGATATAGCGGTCGAAGGCCCAGACGCCCATATTGATACCGAAGACCATGGTGCCCGCCTGAAGCCCCTTTTTGTGGGAGTAATAGTCTATATCGAGCGAGTCGGCAGGTCGGGGAGTGGCTAAACGGTGGCGGATGGCGAGTTGCGGATAAGCCACATTAACGGCTATCAGGAAAGTGAGCAGAGTCAGCAGTAACTTTTTCATGACGCAAACTTAGGGATTTTTATTAAATGCACGTAGTTGTATTTTTCGTAAAAAGTCTCTATAACTTCTTAATGAACTCGTTTGCTGCATAAAAGGTTCGCTAAAAGGGTACTTTTCTGTATACTTGTTTCTCTGAACCGGGCAGAGAGGGATTGAAAAATAATGGCTTGTGGTGCACGAGTTTGGGGGAGTTTATTTATCTTTGTCGCAACTGCTACGGTGAAAATGTTAGCAACTCTAAATTCTTAATAAGAATATGCTGAAGGAGAAACAGCTTTATATTATCAGTGGTTGTAATGGTACCGGCAAAACAACGGCATCTTATACTGTTTTGCCCGAGGTGTTGCAATGTAAGGAATTCGTGAACGCTGATGAGATTGCCCGTGGCTTGTCTCCTTTCAATCCTGAGGGCGTGGCAATTGATGCAGGTCGTTTGATGCTGAGGCGTATTGAAGAATTGATGCGGGAAGGGGAGAACTTCTCGATTGAGACAACACTTGCCACCCGTTCTTATGCCCGGCTTGTGAGGCAGGCGCAGAAGAAAGGGTATCTCATCTACTTTTGGCTGAATTCGCCGGAACTGGCAATTAATCGCGTACGCCAGCGTGTCAGTGAAGGCGGGCATGATATACCGGAAGAAGTTATACGCCGGCGCTATCAAGCTGGGATAAATAATCTGTTCGACATCTATATGTCCTGTGTAGACTATTGGCTGTTGGCGGATAATAGTCGGGAGAACCGCGTTATTGTTGCTGAAGGCGGTCCCAGTCTTCCGATACGGATGTATGAAGTAGAACTCTTTAAAACCATAGAAAGTTATGTCAAACGATGAGTGGAAGGAACTAAGCGAGAAGTTGCACTATGGGTTGGCACTGGCCGAGCAACGTATGCTTGAGAAAAAAGCACAGCGGAACGAAACTGTGATAGTGGGTACACCTGATGGTGAAATAAAAGCTATTCCTGCCCGCCGTCTGCTTCGTAAGGCAAAGCAGCGCAAGATGAAATAAATATCTTCATTTGCTGGGAATGCAGAAACAATCGTTCTTCTTCTGCAATCCTGTTATCTTACCGAATTCCGAAACATCTGCGGCGTCACTCCCGTATGTCTCTTAAAGAACTTATTGAAGAAAGCGGCATTATTGAACCCCAGACTCAGCGCAATATCCTTCACCGGCGCATTCTCCGTGCGTAGTTGCGTCTTGGCGTCCATGATGAGCATCTTATTGATAATCTCCATCGCTGTATGTCCCGATTCCTTTTTGACAAGCCTGCAAAGGGCGGATGGCTGCATATTCATCTTCTTGGCATAATACACCACTTGGTGCTCATGGGCATATTCCTCATGTACCATCCGGACAAAAATTTGGTACTGATGGAAATGCCTGCTGCCCGGCGTCTCTTTCAGTTTCGCCTGTTCTGGACAAAGTTCGGATACCCCCTGCAACATCAGACTTAGGAACGACTGCAATACAGCTTCACTCAACTTCTCCCCAACCTTATTATAAAGGTGTGACAGAAAAGCAAACATCTCCATACAAAGTGGAAAAGCCACCTCCGACAGCGAGAAAACATAATGCTTGCCGATAACGTGAAACTTATCCATCATATTCTTGCCCATTCCAGCATTCTGGATCAGTCGTTGCGAGAACATGACAGCATGTATCTTCACATCATCCGACGTTGCTTGCAATTGGATGAAGCACTCAGGCGGAATCGCTATCATCTCATTCGCCCGAATCCGGTATTGGGTATGATTAATAATTGTTTTCAGTGAACCCTTGCTGCAAAGGGCAAAAAGACCACCTTCCGTCTTATAAGATTTCTCCAATAATGGCTCCAGTTCATTGACCGTGATACACTCGTAGGCAATGAAGTCTGCATTTATCTTGAATTTAGTAGCACTCATATCCTGTCTTTTAGGTTTGCAAAATTGAAAGATATTGATATATAATCCATAGAAATAACAGTTAAATTCAACTTTCCATCCTTTCTAGCCCAGTTAAAAGATGTAAAGGTGTGAACGATGGAATATATCTGCACCAAAATGGAATATTGATTTCTTCCCGTTTGCTTGTCACCTATTCGTTTAAGCCCGACCTTTGCCATCAATACGATAAACAATAAGCTTTATGAATCCCGATATATCTCAGGAAATACGGATAGTGAACGCCATTGCTGAACAATTGTTTGATATATGGCCTGTCAGCATTGCCATGATTGATCTTGAAGACTGCATCTGGCGTGTGAACAAACAGACAAGTGATGAACTCCAGTTGGATGCGGACATCGTTGGAAAGCCTGTCGTCGATCTACTGGAAGTAGTGCAGGATAAACAGAATGTACTACCCCGTTATTTACAAGAATTACACGAAGGTTGCCAACGCATTATCCCTCTGTCTTCCAACTGTTTCATACATGAACTGAAGCGCAACATCAGTTTCCTAATACAAGGCGCTTTGATTGGTGTGTACGATGGAGACCGACTGGCACGAATTGTACTCTACTATCGCAATGTGCTGGAAGAAAGAACCCAAAAACACCTGCTGAACATTGCCTTGAGCCGCACGCAGATATTCCAGTGGTCATTCGACATGGAACGTAACCTCATGATTATCGATCCCCGCTACTTTGAATACCTGGGTATTCCCACCCGCGACTATACCCTCACCCCCGAAGAATTTGCCTATCTGATACATCCCGATGACCGCCAATCGGTATTTGAAGCCCTGACCTTGCAACTGGGCGGAAATCTTTACGAATCTCCTGTTGAATATCGCCTCCGTCGTGACGATGGCAGCTGGGAGTGGTTTGAAGCCCAGTCCACCTACGTAGGTCAGTTGAAAGATACTCCTTTTCGGATTGTTGGCATCTGTATGAGTACCCAGAAGTATAAGGATATTGAGACTAAACTGAGCGAAGCCCTGCATAAAGCCCGGCGCAGTGATGAACTGAAAAGCATCTTCCTTGCCAATATGAGCCACGAAATACGCACCCCACTTAATGCCATCGTAGGTTTTTCCTCCCTGTTGGCTTATGGAGAATCAGACCTGACCAAGGACGACATCATCGAATTTACCTCTCTGATTGAAAAGAACAGCCAGTTGCTGATGGTCCTGATCAGCGACATCTTGGACCTCTCCAAGATAGAGTCGAACACCATGGAGTTCAACTTCTGCAACATCTCCCTCCATCAAGTACTGAATGAGATAGGCAGTGCACAAAGCATGAATATGAAGAAAGGTGTGGAACTACTGCTGGATTTCCCCGGACAGGAGGTTGCCATTTATACCGATCCCACCCGTCTGAGTCAGGTTATCAATAATCTGGTGAACAATGCGATTAAGTTTACCTCCGAAGGAAATATCCGTATAGGCTACCGGCCTGCCGCCTCCGATTGTGTAAATATATTTGTGGAAGATACCGGAACAGGCATGTCCAAAGAAGTAATTGAACATATCTTCGACCGTTTTTATAAAGGAGACGCCTTCAAACAAGGCACAGGACTGGGACTTGCTATCTGCCGGACAATCGTCGAACGCTTCAAAGGGAAGATCGAAGTAACGTCTACACCCGGAAAGGGTACACGCTTTACAATCATCCTGCCACTGAAAGTAGAAGAATAAAGTGCTCTTTTATGCAGAATTGATGCAATAATATAGGCTTACGATGTCATATCCCGCTGGAAATCGTTACCTTTGCAGCCCTGAACGATAAATTCATTGACACTATGATATCAGTAGAAGGACTGAAGGTAGAATTTAATGCAACCCCTCTGTTCGAAGACGTCTCTTACGTAATCAACAAAAAAGACCGCATCGCCCTGGTGGGCAAGAATGGAGCGGGTAAATCCACCATGCTCAAGATATTGGCCGGACTACAGCAGCCCACTTCCGGCGTCGTTGCCATTCCCCGCGAATGTACTATCGGTTACCTGCCGCAGGTGATGATTCTCAGTGATAAGCGTACCGTGATGCAAGAGGCGGAACTGGCTTTCGAACACATCTTCGAAATGCAAGCAGACATCGAACGCATGAACCAGCAACTTGCCGAACGCACCGATTATGACAGCGAAGAATACCATAAACTCATCGATCGTTTCACTCACGAGAACGAACGTTTTCTGATGATGGGCGGCACCAACTTCCGTGCTGAAATAGAACGGACCCTGCAAGGTTTAGGTTTCAGCCGCGAAGACTTCGACCGCTCCACCAGTGAGTTCTCCGGTGGTTGGCGTATGCGTATCGAGCTTGCCAAACTTCTGCTTCGCCGGCCCGATGTGCTGTTGCTCGACGAGCCTACCAACCACCTGGATATTGAGAGTATTCAATGGCTTGAAAACTTCCTTTCCACACGTGCCAATGCCGTGGTATTGGTGAGTCATGACCGTGCATTTCTCAATAACGTCACCACACGCACCATTGAAATCACTTGCGGACAGATTTACGACTACAAAGTGAAGTATGACGAATTCGTCGTACTGCGTAAGGAACGTCGCGAACAACAACTCCGTGCCTACGAGAATCAGCAGAAGCAGATAGAAGATACCGAAGCCTTTATCGAGCGCTTCCGCTATAAAGCCACGAAAGCCGTGCAGGTGCAGAGCCGCATCAAACAACTGGAAAAGATAGAACGCATCGAGGTAGACGAGGAAGATAACTCTGCATTGCGCCTGAAGTTTGCTTGCAGCAGCCGTAGTGGAAGCTACCCTGTCATCTGTGAGGATGTCCGGAAAGCCTATGGTGATCATGTCATCTTCCACGATGTCAACCTGACTATAAACCGCGGTGAGAAAGTAGCATTCGTAGGTAAGAACGGTGAAGGTAAATCCACCCTGGTAAAGTGTATCATGGGAGAAATCACCGACTATACCGGTAAGCTCACCCTCGGTCATAATGTACAGATCGGCTATTTCGCCCAGAACCAGGCACAACTCCTGGATGAAAGTCTGACAGTATTTGATACCATCGACCGCGTAGCCGTAGGCGATATCCGCCTGAAGATACGTGACATCCTTGGTGCTTTTATGTTCGGTGGCGAAGCTTCCGATAAGAAGGTGAAAGTATTGTCCGGTGGAGAGCGTACCCGCCTCGCAATGATCAAACTCCTGCTGGAACCCGTGAACTTCCTGATACTGGACGAACCGACCAACCACCTCGATATGCGTTCGAAGGATGTACTGAAAGATGCCATTCGCGAATTTGACGGTACAGTCATTTTAGTAAGCCACGACCGTGATTTCCTGGACGGACTTGCGACTAAAGTATATGAGTTCGGTGGTGGAATAGTGAAAGAACACCTCGGTGGCATCTACGACTTTCTGCAAAAGAAGCAGATAGAAAGCCTGAACGAATTGCAGAAAGCACCCGCACTTTCTACCTCACCCTCCGGTGGAAAAGAGAATACGGATACCGCCACTCAGTCTTCCGGTGCCAAGCTTTCCTACGAAGAACAGAAGGAACTGAACAAGAAGCTCAAAAAACTGGAACGTCGCGTTGCCGACTGTGAATCGGAGATAGAGCAGACCGAGTCCGCCATCGCCATCCTCGAAGCCCGGATGGCAACTCCTGAGGGAGCTTCGGATATGGCCCTTTACGAGCAGCATCAGAAACTGAAGCAGCAACTCGACTCTGTGATGGAAGAGTGGGATGCCGCCTCTACCGAACTGGAAGCGGTCCGGAAAGAACAATAAAACTTATAACATTATTTTATATCTTATGAAAGTAACTCATTATTTACCTTTAGCAGCAGCTTGCCTTATGATGGCAGGATGTGGCGCGGGCAAGCAGCAGACTGAAATGACAGCCGGTATTCAGCTTGCCAATCTTGACACAACTGCCCTTCCGGGGAGTAGTTTCTATCAGTACGCCTGTGGCGGTTGGATTGAAAACCATCCACTTTCACCTGAGTATTCACAGTACGGTTCTTTTACAGAACTTGCCGAGAATAATCGTAAGCAGATACAAGGTTTGATTGAAGAATTGGCTGCCACTCAGCACGAAGCAGGCAGTGTAGCGCAAAAGGTAGGCGACCTCTACAAGATTGTTATGGACAGCGTGAAGCTGAACAAGGAAGGTGTTGCTCCTATCAAAGCCGACCTGGATCAGATTGCTTCCCTGAAAGATAAAGAAGCTGTTTATGCTTTGCTCGCCGATCTGCGCAAACAGGGCATCGGTGCTTACCTCGGCCTCTATGTGGCTGCCGACGAAATGAACAGTAACGAGAACGCCGTGCAGCTTTATCAAAGCGGCTTGAGCATGGGCGAACGCGATTACTATCTGGCTACTGATCCTTCTACTACCGCTATCCGTGATGCCTTCCGTACTCATGTACAGAAAATGTATCAGTTGGCAGGTTTCGATGAGGCCACTGCCAAGAAAGGTATGGAAGTGGTTATGGACGTGGAAACCCGTCTTGCCAAAGCTTTCCGTTCTCGTACCGAACTGCGTGACCCGCATGCCAACTACAATAAGATGAGCATGGAAGAGGTGAAGAAGAATTATCCTACTTTCAACTGGGACGCTTACCTTTCAGGTCTTGGCCTGACGGATGTGAAGGAAATCATTGTCGGCCAGCCCGCTTCGGTAGCTGAAGCTGCCAACATCCTTAACACTTTACCTGTTGATCAACAAGCCCTTTACCTGCAATGGAAACTGATTGATTCTGCTGCCAGCTTCCTGAATGACGAGATGGCTCAACAGAACTTCGACTTCTACGAACGCACCATGTCCGGAACGCAGGAAATGCAACCCCGCTGGAAGACTGCCGTTTCTGTAGTAAGCTCCGCACTGGGTGAAGCCGTAGGACAGATGTATGTAGAGAAATACTTCCCTGCCGCTGCCAAGGAACGTATGGTATCTTTGGTGAAGAACCTTCAGACCAGTCTGGGCGAACGTATCAACAACCTTGCCTGGATGAGCGACGAAACCAAGCTGAAAGCACAGGAGAAACTGGCTACTTTCCACGTGAAGATCGGTTATCCTGATAAGTGGAAAGACTACTCTACGTTGGAAATCAAAGACGACTCTTACTGGAACAACTTCAAACGTGCCAGCCTGTGGAACTATGCTGAAATGATTGCCAAAGCTGGCAAACCGGTAGACAAGGACGAGTGGTTGATGACTCCGCAGACCGTAAACGCTTATTACAACCCGACAACGAATGAAATCTGTTTCCCTGCCGGTATCCTGCAATATCCGTTCTTCGATATGAATGCTGACGATGCCTTTAATTACGGCGCAATCGGCGTTGTAATTGGCCATGAGATGACACACGGCTTCGATGACCAAGGTCGTCAGTACGACAAAGACGGTAATCTGAAAGACTGGTGGACGGAAGAAGATGCCAAGAACTTCGAGAAACGTGCCGATGTAATGGTTGCTTTCTTTGACAGCATCGAAGTTGCACCGGGGGTACATGCCAACGGTCGTATGACGTTGGGTGAGAACATTGCCGACCACGGAGGTTTGCAGGTGTCTTACCAGGCATTCAAGAAGGCTACTGCCGCCGCTCCGCTGGAAATGAAAGACGGTTTCACTCCCGAACAGCGCTTCTTCCTGGCTTATGCCAATGTCTGGGCAAACAATACCCGTCCCGAAGCCATCCTGCAATTGACGAAGATCGACGTGCACTCTTTGGGGAAATGGCGTGTAGACGCTGCTTTGCCGCATATTGCTGCATGGTATGAAGCATTCGGCATTACGGAGAAAGATCCGATGTATGTACCGGTAGAAGAACGCATCTCTATCTGGTAATAGTTTCACCTGATGAAACCGTTTGTTTCATTACTTGAAACAACTTGTTTCATGCCGAGAAACAAACAGTTTCATTGCTTGAAACAAACCGTTTCATGCGGGGAAACAACTTGTTTCATTACCTGAAACTAACAAGCTCATCAGAGCGGAAGATTATGAACTAAGGCAGTAAATCCTAAACAGGATTGCTGCCTTTTTTAATTATACCTAATTTATTGTGTTTGAGTATGTGTGCAAATAAACATTTTTAGTACCTTTGCACATCAAATACTTATATACGCAATTCCATGTCTGAAACAAAAAGAATTAAAACCGCTTTAGTATCGGTTTATCATAAGGAAGGTTTGGACGAAATCATCACCAAACTGCATGAAGAAGGAGTTGAGTTTCTGTCAACAGGCGGAACTCGTCAGTTTATAGAATCACTGGGTTATCCCTGTAAAGCAGTGGAAGACTTGACCACGTATCCCTCTATCCTGGGTGGACGTGTGAAGACCCTGCATCCGAAAGTGTTCGGTGGTATTCTCTGCCGTCGCGGATTGGAACAGGATATGCAACAGATAGAAAAATATGAAATTCCCGAAATAGACCTCGTTATCGTCGATTTGTATCCGTTTGAGGCTACCGTAGCTTCCGGTGCCGACGAGCCGACTATCATCGAGAAAATAGATATAGGCGGCATCTCACTGATCCGTGCTGCTGCCAAGAATTACAATGATGTGGTTATCATCGCTTCTCAGGCACAATACCAGCCGTTCCGCGATATGCTGATGGAACATGGCGCTACCACTTCGCTGGAAGAACGCCGTTGGTTTGCCAAAGAGGCGTTTTCTGTTTCTTCTCATTACGATTCAGCCATCTTCAACTACTTCGATGGTGAAGAAGGTTCCGCATTCCGTTGCTCTGCCAATAATCAGAAGACTTTGCGCTACGGCGAGAACCCGCACCAGAAGGGTTACTTCTACGGAAATCTGGAAGCTATGTTCGACCAGATTCACGGAAAGGAAATCTCTTACAACAACCTGCTCGATATCAATGCAGCCGTTGACCTGATCGATGAATTTGAGGAGACTACGTTTGCCGTATTGAAGCATAACAATGCTTGCGGTCTGGCTTCACGCCCCACGGTGCTCGAAGCATGGAACGATGCATTGGCCGGTGACCCGGTTTCCGCTTTCGGTGGTGTGCTCATCACGAACGGGGTGGTAGACAAGGAAGCTGCTGAGGAAATCAATAAAATCTTCTTCGAAGTAATTATCGCCCCTGATTACGATGTAGACGCATTGGAAATCCTGGGACAGAAGAAAAACCGTATTATTCTGGTTCGCAAGCCTGCCGCACTGCCTAAAAAGCAGTTCCGTTCGCTCCTGAATGGTGTGTTGGTACAGGACCGCGACCTGAACATCGAGAAGCCTGAAGATTTGAAAACTGCAACCACGAAAGCACCTACCGCACAGGAAATAGAAGACATGCTCTTTGCCAACAAGATTGTGAAGAACAGTAAGTCCAACGCTATCGTACTGGCTAAAGGCAAGCAATTGCTGGCAAGCGGTGTGGGACAGACTTCACGTGTGGATGCTTTGAAGCAGGCCATCGAAAAAGCCAAGAACTTCGGCTTCGACCTGAAAGGTGCCGTGATGGCATCCGATGCTTTCTTCCCCTTCCCCGACTGTGTGGAGATTGCCGGAAATGAAGGTGTAACCGCAGTTATTCAGCCGGGTGGTTCCATCAAGGATCAGCTTTCGTTCGACTATTGCAACGAACATGGCATCGCGATGGTGACTACAGGAATTCGTCATTTCAAACACTAATTAGATTTATGATTTATAATTTATGAGTTATGACCGCTGAACAGCAAGAATTGCAAGCACCCTCATAATCATCCATAAATTATAAATCATAATTCATAAATCATAAATGTACAATGGGATTATTCTCTTTTACGCAAGAAATAGCGATGGACCTTGGTACCGCCAATACCATTATTACAACCAATGGTAAGATTGTGGTGGATGAGCCTTCGGTGGTAGCTCTCGACCGTCGCACCGATAAGATGATTGCCGTGGGTGATAAGGCAAAGATGATGCACGAAAAGACCCACGAAAACATACGTACCATCCGTCCGCTTCGCGACGGTGTAATTGCCGACTTCTATGCTTGCGAGCAGATGATACGCGGTTTGATAAAGATGGTGAATAATCGCAACCGTCTGTTTTCTCCTTCGCTCCGTATGGTTATCGGTGTCCCCTCAGGTAGTACTGAAGTGGAGCTGCGTGCCGTGCGCGACTCTGCCGAACATGCCGGCGGACGTGACGTCTACCTGATTTTCGAACCCATGGCTGCCGCTATCGGTATCGGTATCGATGTGGAGGCGCCGGAAGGAAACATGATTGTAGATATAGGTGGTGGTTCTACGGAAATTGCCGTTATCTCCTTGGGGGGTATCGTAGCCAACAACTCCATCCGCATTGCGGGTGATGACCTGACTGCTGATATTCAGGAGTATATGAGCCGCCAACACAATGTGAAGGTCAGCGAGCGTATGGCCGAGCGTATTAAAATCAATGTAGGTGCTGCCTTGACTGAACTGGGTGAAGATGCTCCGGAAGATTATATCGTTCATGGTCCGAACCGCATCACGGCTCTGCCTATGGAAGTACCTGTATGTTATCAGGAAGTAGCGCACTGTCTGGAGAAATCCATCTCGAAGATTGAAACTGCTATCTTGAACGCATTGGAAAATACACCTCCCGAATTGTATGCCGATATTGTGCACAATGGTATTTATCTGGCAGGTGGTGGTGCATTGCTCCGTGGACTCGATAAGCGTTTGACTGATAAGATTAACATTCCGTTCCACATTGCCGAAGATCCCCTGCATGCTGTTGCCAAAGGTACGGGTGTGGCGCTGAAGAATGTGGATCGTTTCTCATTCCTGATGCGGTAATAAAGGCATATGCGAAATTTACTGAACTTTCTTATTAAATACAACTACTGGTTCCTCTTTCTACTGTTAGAGGCAGCCAGTTTTGTTTTATTGTTCCGCTTCAATTACTATCAGCAGAGTGTGTTTTTCACATCGGCCAATAGTGTGGCGGGGAAAGTTTACGATGTTTCGGGAACTATAACTTCTTATTTCCATCTGAAATCTGTCAATGAGGACTTGCTCGACCGTAATATGTGGCTGGAGCAACGAGTGGCATTCCTGGAGAAAACATTGAATAATAAAGGAATGGACTCTGTCCGGCTTTATAGCCTGGAACGGCTTGAACCGGAAGAATACCAGATATTCAAAGCGAATGTCATCAAGAATAGCCTGAACCGGTTGGATAACTATATTACTCTTGATGAAGGATCTGCTGCCGGAATCCGTCCGGAAATGGGTGTGGTAGATGCTAATGGAGTAGTGGGCATTGTCTATAAAACTTCTCTGCATTACTCTACCGTTATTCCGTTGCTGAACAGTAAATCGAGCATCAGTTGCAAGATTATAGGCAGCGACTATTTCGGTTATTTGAAGTGGGAATATGGAGACTCTCGCTTTGCATATCTGAAGGATTTACCCCGTCATGCTGAGTTCAACTTGGGCGATACGGTGGTGACAAGCGGTTACTCCACAGTATTTCCCGCGGGAGTTATGGTGGGAACGGTGGATGATATGTCCGATTCTCATGACGGGCTCTCTTATCTGTTGAAGATAAAACTGGCTACGGACTTCGGGAAGGTGGGCAATGTGCGGGTGATTGCCCGTACCGGACAAGAGGAGCAGAAGATGCTGGAGAAGGAAGGGGAGAAATGATGGGATTGATTAGTGATAAGTGTTAGAGTGATTAGTGATAAGCAATTAGTGGGGTAACCTTAATTGTCAATTGTCAATTGTTAATTCAATAAGAGGTGGTCATCAATTATCTGCATAAAATAGGTTGGTTTATCGGTTTGGTACTATTGCAGGTGCTGATACTGAATAATGTGCATATTGCCGGATATGCCACTCCTTTTCTATATATCTATCTCATACTGAAATTCGAGTCGGAAACGCCGCGGAATGCTTTGATGCTGTGGGCGTTTTTTCTGGGACTGACGGTGGATATCTTCTCGGACACACCGGGGATGAATGCTGCGGCTACGGTGGCTCTGGCTTTTTTACGCCCTACTTTCCTGCGTTTGTTTGTACCGCGGGATACGCTCGAAAACATAGTTCCTTCGATCAAATCGATGGGGATTGTTCCTTTCCTGAAGTATTTGATTGTTAGCGTTTTTATTCATCATGCAATATTACTTACCATAGAATTCTTTTCGTTCGCCCATATCGGAACATTGCTGCTGAGAATTGTGGCAAGTACGTTGCTGACTGTAACCTGTATCATGGCTATAGAAGGAGTGAAGAAGAAGTAAGATGGCAAAGGATTATACACTCGAAAAGCGGAAATTAGTGATAGGTGGGGTAGCAATTGTGATTGTTATCATTTATATCATGCGTCTTTTTGTGTTGCAAATCATGACTGATACTTACAAGAAGAACGCAGATAGCAACGCTTTCCTCAATAAAATCCAGTATCCTTCGCGCGGTGCGATTTATGACCGCAATGGAAAGTTGCTGGTGTTCAACCAACCTGCGTATGACATCACATTCGTGCCGCGAGAGGTGACGGAACTGGATACTCTCGATTTTTGCCGCACACTGAATATTACGAAAGAACAGTTGCTGAAGCGAATGAAAGATGTGAAAAACCGCTGGATGAACCCCGGTTATTCCAGATATACGCATCAGGTGTTTATGACGCAGCTCTCAGCGGAAGAGTGCGGTGTATTTCAGGAAAAGCTTTTCAAATTTCCGGGCTTTTATATTCAGAGGCGTACGATCCGGCAATATACTTACAATGCTGCCGGACATGCTTTGGGAGATATCGGTGAGGTTTCAATGAGAGATATTGAGGCTGATGATTATTACATTCGCGGTGACTATGTAGGTAAGCAAGGTATAGAAAAGTCATACGAGAAATACCTGCGTGGTGAAAAAGGAGTAGAGGTTTTGCTTCGTGATGCGCATGGACGTATTCAGGGGCATTATATGGATGGCAAATTGGACCGGCCATCGATACCGGGCAAGAACTTGAAATTAGGATTGGATATTGATTTGCAGATGTTGGGTGAGCGTCTGATGAAGAATAAAATCGGTGCAATTGTGGCTATTGAGCCGGAAACCGGAGAGATTCTATGTCTGGTATCTGCACCTAATTTTGATCCGCATCTGATGATCGGACGTCAGCGTGGGAAAAACCATAATATGTTGCAGAAAGATAAACAGAAACCGTTGCTGAATCGTGCGATTATGGGTGTTTATCCTCCGGGGTCTACTTTTAAAACAGCCCAAGCGCTGACATTCTTGCAAGAAGGTATCATACAGCCGTCCACATCGTTTCCTTGTTCTCATGGATTTATTTATGGAGGTTTGCGTGTAGGATGTCACGGACACGGATCACCACTTCCGTTGATACCAGCTATTGCCACTTCATGTAATGCTTATTTCTGTTGGGGGCTTTATCGCATGTTTGGTGATAAGAAATACGGTTCGCCGCAGAATGCACTTACTGTATGGAAAGATCACATGGTTTCTCAAGGATTTGGTTATAAGCTGGGAACTGATTTGCCGGGTGAGAAACGCGGATTTATTCCCAATGCAGGTGTTTATGATAAGGCCTATCGTGGATCATGGAATGGATTGACGGTAATCAGTATTTCTATCGGTCAGGGTGAAGTTTTAAGTACACCTTTGCAAATGGCAAACTTAGCGGCTACCATCGCCAATCGTGGTTATTTTGTGACTCCGCATATTGTGAAGGATATTCAGGATGCAGAATTGGATAGTACCTACCGGGAACGTCGTTACACTTCTATCGACCGCTCTTATTATGAAGAAATTGTAGAAGGTATGCGGGCTGCCGTTACGGGAGTTACCGGAAGTGCTACTTGCCGTATAGCCGGAACTATCCTGCCGGGTGTAGAAGTCTGTGGAAAGACGGGTACGGCACAGAACCGCGGACATGACCACTCTGCATTTATAGGTTTTGCCCCGATGGACAAGCCGAAGATCGCTATTGCTGTTTATGTAGAGAATGGTGGTTGGGGTGCAACTTATGGAGTACCTTATGGTGCTTTAATGATGGAGCAGTATTTGAATGGAAAACTTTCGCCTGCCAGCGAAGAAAGAGCGGAAGAAATGAGTAATCGTGTGATAATGTATGGTGACGAGGAGAGATAGTATATGGAAATCACTGGATTGGGTAACGATCTGTGTTTACTTGATTCTGATTGCATTCGGTTGGTTCAGCGTTTGCGGGGCAAGCTATGATTATGGCGACCGTGACTTCTGGGATTTCTCCACTCGTGCAGGTAAGCAATTGGTTTGGATCATTTGCTCTTTCGGATTAGGCTTTGTATTATTGATGCTTGAAGATGACATTTATGATATGTTTGCCTATCTGATTTATATAGCGCTTGCCATATTACTTGTAGTCACTATCTTTATAGCCCCTGATACGAAGGGGTCGAGGTCGTGGCTGGTCATGGGGCCGGTAAGTTTGCAGCCGGCGGAATTTGCCAAGTTTGCTACGGCACTGGCGCTTGCCAAGTATATGAATTCTTATTCGTTCACCATGAAGAACTGGAAGAATATCCTGATGATGGTTTTCCTTATTTTGTTCCCGATGATGCTTATTATCTTACAGCGTGAGACTGGCTCAGCATTGGTATATACTGCTTTCTTCTTGGTTCTGTATCGGGAGGGGATGCCGGGCGTGGTTCTGTTTTCCGGATTGTGCGCGGTAGTTTACTTTGTGGTAGGCATTCGTTTTGATCAGGTGTTTATTGCCGATACGCCGACACCGATAGGGGAGTTTACTGTGCTCTCGATGGTCTTGTTGTCTGCGGCAGGAATGGTGTGGGTTTATAAGAAGAAATGGGAACCGGTACGCAATATATTGTTAGTTACCATTGGAGTGTTACTGATCGCTTATTTTATATCGGAATATGTGACTCCGTTTAATTTGGTTTGGGTGCAATGGGGACTGTGTGTGCTGGTGGTTGGGTATCTTATTTTCCTCTCGTTAAGTGAACGTCATCTTAGTTATTTCCTGATAGGTATGTTTGCTATCGGTTCTATCGGTTTCTTATATTCCAGTGATTACTTCTTTAATAAAGTATTGGAGCCTCACCAGCAGATACGTATCAAGGTGGTGTTAGGCATGGAAGAAGATTTGGCTGGTGCCGGGTACAATGTCAACCAATCGAAGATAGCTATCGGTTCCGGTGGTCTGACAGGAAAGGGATTCCTGAATGGTACTCAGACTAAGCTGAAATATGTACCCGAACAAGATACGGACTTTATTTTCTGCACAGTAGGTGAAGAAGAAGGATTTATAGGTTCTACTGCCGTGCTGCTCTTATTCCTTATATTAATACTCCGCCTGATTGCTGTGGCGGAGCGGCAACCGTCTACGTTTGGTCGGGTCTATGGTTACTCGGTCGTTAGTATATTCCTGTTTCACCTATTTATTAATGTAGGTATGGTGCTGGGATTGACGCCTGTGATAGGTATTCCGCTGCCATTCTTTAGTTATGGCGGTTCTTCGCTTTGGGGATTCACCATCCTGCTGTTCATCTTCCTGCGGATTGATGCAGGACGCAAAAAGAGACTGTCAGCGTTTTAGTTTGATTCCTACATCGTTGATTCCGGGAAGGACTTCGTCCGGTAGAAGGTGTATAATCTTGAAGCGGTAGTCCCCGGCTTTTCCAATACGGATGAATCCTGCTGGGAGTGTTGATTGATATAGCCCACCCCAGCCATCTCCTAACCAGATACCTGCATTGTCAGCAAGTCGCAGTTCCAATGTATCCCGCTTGATGTTTTGGGTTTCCGGGCTGTCGTAGTAGATAAGTAGGGGCAGATTCTGATATGGATAATTATTCCGGTTTCTTACTTCTACGGATACATTGTAGAGTGTAGCGGAGTCCGCAACCGAAACATTGAAGAATAGCGTGTCATTCCGCTGCCAACCTTCCGTTGGCAGGGATTGAAAAGAATGATATACAGTCTGCTCATCGCAGGCTGTGTAGAAGCTTGCGATGAACAGCAGTATCAAACTCTTCAGGAGAGATGTTTTATTCTTGAGCAGGTTTTTCATTTCCGGCTGGTTTCTCTCCTTGTGGTCTGGGGGGATTGTTGGGGCGATTCTTGGGTTTGTTGCGCCTGGGCTGTTCTCCCCGTCTCTGATCACCTTGTTGTGGTCTGGGCTTGTCAGTTTGTGGCCTGGGTTCACCTTGTGGGCGTGGTCTGGATTGTTGATCTCCGGGTTGATTCGGATTTCCTTTTTTCTTTTTCTTGCGGTTGTTATTACCGCCGTTTCCGTTTCCACTACCGTTATTTTCTCCGCCGTTTTTACCTTTACGGCTACGGTCGAAGCGTGTTAAGCTTTCCTGTTCCAACAAATCTATCGGCTTCTTGGGTTCCACCTGACGTGCTTCTTCTACAAGACTTTCGGGCTTAGTGCCCCGTTTGTTCATACCGATAATCTCAAATGCACGCTTACCACTGATTGTTACCAGATTGGCAGGAATGTTCTTATCGGTAGAGTAGGTAATCTGATTGCTCAGAATATCTGCTTTAAAGAAATAGAAAGTACCGTCTTTGGTTTCCAGTTCGATCTCTCTGGAAGGAAGACGTTTCTGGGCTTCCACATAGCAGTCCACTTCATAGTTGAGACAGCATTTCAGTTTGGCACATTGTCCTGCCAGTTTTTGCGGATTGAGAGAAATGTCCTGATAACGGGCGGCGCTTGTTGATACTGACACGAAAGAGGTCATCCAGGTGGCACAGCAGAGCTCGCGTCCACAAGGACCGATGCCACCGATTCGCCCGGCCTCTTGGCGTGCACCAATCTGCTTCATTTCAATGCGGACATGAAAAGCATCTGCCAATACCTTGATCAGCTGGCGGAAGTCTACACGCTCGTCGGCAATATAATAGAAGATAGCTTTGTTACCGTCTCCCTGATATTCCACATCCCCGATTTTCATGTTGAGATTCAGGTTGAGGGCAATCTGCCGGGCGCGTATCATGGTGTCGTGTTCGCGTCCTTTGGCCTCATTATATTTGTCCATATCTACCTGTTTGGCTTTACGGTAGATGCGCTTGATATCAGCCTCAGACTTGATGTTGGCTTTTCGCATTTGCAGCGGAACAAGACGTCCGGTTAGGGTCACTACACCGATGTCATGTCCCGGCGTTGCTTCTACGGCCACGATGTCACCCTTTTCAAGAGGTATATGGTTGCTATTGCGGAAATACCCTTTGCGGGTATTCTTGAACTGAACTTCTACCAGGTCGCTTTCTTCTCCGTTTCCGGGAATGTCGGCCAGCCAGTCGTAGGTGTTCAGTTGCTTGTCTTGCCTGCCGCAACTTTTGCAGCAGAGACCTCCGCTTCCGTTATGTAGTTTAAAATCCATTTTTTTATTTATGATTGAGATTACTACTATATATCTGATTTCTACTGTTTCAGTAGAACTATCATTTTCAATGAAAAATCAAAGAAGACCATCCTTGCATTTACATTTTGCTCGATATGTATCTGCGCTTCACTCAATTCGTCCATCATTCCCATTACATTCCGTTCGTTGATAAAAGGGGCGAAACGGGTAGCGAAGTTTTGTTCGGGCAAAGTCATGTAACTCATCTCTTTGCAATGCAGGTTATAGATGAAATTCTCGCGTATCATACGCTGGGCGTATGTCAGGAAGTTCTTCTGCCGTTCGCGTCCCATGCCTGCCAGTTGCTCACTCCATTGCTTCATTTCACGTATCTTCCGTTGATAGGAAAGACGCATGAGACTGACAAAGAGTTCAAAGAACAGTTCGTTTTCTTCGTTCAGGTGGATGGTTTCCAATGCTTTGATAAAGTCACCGTTTGCAAGATGCGCCAAGGTGAAGCTATCATTAGGACGTACACCGTACTTCTGTTGCAAGGCGTTGGCAATATCCGTTTCTTCTATTTTACGGATGTTGAAACGTTGCGTACGGCTCAAGATTGTCGGCAGTATCATGTCCGGAGCTTCGGATATCAATAAGAATACTGTCTTTTCGGGAGGTTCTTCCAGAAGCTTCAATAGCTTATTGGCACAAACTACGTGCATTTTCTCCGGTAGCCAGACGATAGTAACCTTGTAGCCGCCTTCGCTCGATTTCAGACTGAGCTTGCGCACTATCTCGTCACTCTCCTTTGCATAGATAATGGCTTGTCCGTTTTCAGCATCCATCTCGTTTAGCCAGTGGTTGAGACTGAAATAAGGGCTGTTCAGCACCAGATGGCGCCAGTCAGCTATGTAATCGTCGCACACTTCTTTCTTCCCTTTTTTTACGATGGGAAAGACGAAATGCACATCCGGATGTACCAGCTTATTCCACTTTATGCAGGAGGGACAAGTACCACAGGCATCTGTATCTGTACGGTTCGGGCAACAGATGTAACGGGCATAAGCCATTGCCAACGGAAGTTTTCCCACTCCCGATGGGCCACAGAAGAGCTGAGCATGAGGAATACGTCCCTCTTGCACTTCCTGTCTGAGTCGTTGTTTGGCTGCTTCTTGTCCTATTACCTCTTTGAAAAACACGATATTATATATGGTTTTATAATTTACAACTAATGTTACTTGATTTCGGCCTTAGTATACCAGTTTTGCAACTTCTTTTATACTGTCCACTGCACCGATGGAGTAGAAGTGAATACTGGGTACTCCATGTTCCACTAATTCCTTACATTGCTTAACACACCATTCGATGCCTACTTGTTTGGCTTCTTCATCCGTTTTGCATTTCATCGCTTCGCATGCCAGTTCTTCGGGCAAGTCCACTTTGAAAGTCTTGGGTATCATGCTGATTTGAGATATCTTCTTGAACGGTTTGATACCTGGAATGATGGGAATGGTAACTCCGGCTTTCCGGGCACGTTCTACGAAGTCGAAGTATTTCCGGTTATCATAAAAAAGCTGTGTGACGGCATATTCTGCACCGGCTTCCATTTTCTTTTTCAGCCAGTAGATATCAGTGTCAATATTGGGAGCTTCTTCGTGTTTTTCGGGATAACATGCTACGCCATAGGAAAATGGTGTATTGGTCACTTTCATTTCCGAGCCATCTACGAAAATGCCTTTATTGAAGTTATTGATCTGTTCCTGCAATTCAGTGGCATGATGGTAGCCATCGCCTTCGGGAGTGAAGACAGACTCATGTTTTGCTTTATCCCCACGTAACACCAGTAAGTCGGTAATACCCAGGAATTGCAGATCGAGCAGTACATATTCCGTCTCTTCGCGGGTGAAACCACTGCAAAGAAGATGCGGAACTACAGTAATATTATATCTGTTTTGGATAGCGGCAGCTACGGCAACAGTCCCTGGGCGGCGGCGCAAGCGATTGCGCTGAAACAAACCGTTTCCCAGATCTTTGTACACATATTCGCTGCGATGTGTGGTGATATTGATGTATTTCGGGTCAAATTCCCGTAAAGTATCTATGGTGTCGTACAGCTTTTCGATGCCTGTGCCTTTCAGCGGTGGCAGTATTTCAAAAGAGAAAGCTGTCTTCTCGTTGCTGTGTATCAGGTCGATAATTCTCATTTCTTTTTCGTTGTCTTTGTTCGGTGAACAAAACTAATTTGTACATTGGGAACAAAAATACGAAAAAGAAATGAGATATGCTTTTTTTTGTTGGGCTATTCTTTTATACAACGTATGGAAAGGGCTTTATAGAATGTCTTATTGGTTACTAAAGTTCCATTTGAAATAAAATGTTCATCACTTCCTGTGAGGAATATGGTTTGCTCGGGTATGGTCTTGCCGTTATCTTCAAGAGTCCAATATCCGGTCATTTTATAGACTTGTGCATGTGCTTGTTGGTACCACATGCCTACCGGATATGCACCGAAATCGGTCAGGTTGGAGGCAGGATATACATGGTCATCCTCTTTTAATCCTTGCCATTCTCCTGCCTTAATCAGTGATGCTTCATTACCTGTATAATTCTTCAAGACTTCCCAGTCTTTGCTGTTAGGTATTTTCCATCCTTCCGGTGCTAAGTCACCGGCCAGTATGGCTTCTCCGTTGTAGAAGTATATTTCAAATTTGTCTGGTTTGAAGTAGCCAGCTCCGGTGCCCAATTCAACTCGTTTTGTAAGGGGAGTTCCAGTTCTGTATGTAGTTTCGCACAGATCTTTCCGCATCCAATATTGTGTCCCTATCTTTATTATCGGGTGTTCTTTCAGTGCTCCGTTTCTGATATCTCGAATCGTGTACCGGATTACATTAACATCCGATGATTTATCGGGCTTTGCCAGTGTTACTTTTCCTGTTTCATCCAAATAGAATTTATCGATTGTTCCTGAGGTTCCCTGAGTGTACGTGAAAGAATTATTCTCTGTATTCCAACTTATTTGTCCTCCATTGATGTCTCTGTCATCATCCAACAGTTGAAGTAGTGTCCCGTTGTTCAAATCACTTTGTTCATCTACGCCGATAGGATAAATCGTGATTGCTTGTGAATCGATATCATCTGATTTAAGATACTCTTTGCAGATTTCCACGATAGGTTTTCCGCTGTTGTATACTCTATAAACATTTGATTGGGTGAAAGACAGGGCGGCAATGTGTACGGCTGTCGTTTTGCCGCTATTGTCCGTTTCCTTACCTTCTACGGTTGTCCAGTCTTCTATACTGCTGGCTATCCCTGTCAGCACATGACTGGTGGTCTGCATGGCGGTGATGTCCAGGTTGCATTGTGTGCTTCCGGTCATTGTTAATTCCGGCATCGGGCATGTGTATAGTTGTCCGTTCCAATCCATAACGAATGATTGCGTATCGGGATTAATCTCTTGAGGGATAATAATAATTTCTTTTCCTATTAGTTTCCCCTCTTTTATACTCCATGTTCCGTAAGGAATGATATCCACGTCTTCTTCTTTATGGATTGTAAATTCTTCTGTACTTAGATTGTAATCGGCTTTATTGTAGAATCCTGTGGCAATGATGCGTGGATTGGCTTTTAATAAAGCTTCGACGTTTTCATCTCCTTTCGGTGTAAGTGTGATGTTGAATTTCACCAATTTATGATGGAACTTCAGTTCAACGGCCTTTTCGCAGCTTGCTATCTTTGCTTGTGTGGCAATTAGAAAGTCAGATAGAGATCGCTTTTGGGCATTGCTTTGATCGGACTGTACGGAAACTGGGATAATGGAAGAGTTGGCTGCTATCTCTGCCGACTGATATGGAGAATAGCTGATGAAGTCTAGCATTGCATCTCCCACTGGGTAGAAAACAGTTTTTTCGGGGATAAGTTTAGCGTCTTCTCCGCATTCTAACAGCAAATTGTTAATGTATCGTTCTTTTGCAATGGAAGTGGAAGACAGCATGGCGTACAATCCCACTTTATCTCCTTTTTCAAAGGCTGTATTGGTTACTCGCGTATTGGTTTTACTGACTTTTGTGGTAAATGTAATCGGTACTGTTCCGAGAGGTGTTTCTGAGTCAATTTTATTGACGCAAGCGGTAAATAAGTGAATGAAGCAGAGTGATAATATGATCAGTCTGTTTTTTTTGATAGTTGTTTTGTTCATATAATGTTGTTGTTTTGTGGAATACGATGATCGAATTCCCAATTAATAGTTGTTAATCAAAACATTGGAGTATCTAGGGTGGTTGGGACCATAATTGGTATAGAAAAGACTGTTACTTTGGAATGCTAATTAGTTGAATTCACGCTTGAATCCCGGTTCTGTTCCATCTTTATGTTTTTCAACGTTTATTAACTTAATGGGCGTCAAAGATAAAATAAACTTTTAAAAAACAGAAAGAAAAGAATAACTTTATACCAATTATTTACTTATTATGCTTTGTATGAAGAGGATAAATAACTTGAAATGTCCCTACATTTTCATTCTTTCGCGGGAGATTTCAAAATTATCAGTACCTTTGTACTCTAAATTAAAGATAATCTGATAACTTATGCCATTAAATTTACCTGATAAGCTGCCGGCGATAGAGTTGCTGAAAGAAGAGAACATATTTGTTATTGACAACTCCCGCGCCACGCAACAGGACATCCGTCCGTTGCGCATCGTTATCCTGAACTTGATGCCTTTGAAGATTACCACGGAAACTGATCTTGTGCGTCTGCTCTCCAACACACCGCTTCAGGTGGAAATCTCGTTTATGAAAATCAAGAGTCATACATCAAAGAATACGCCTGTAGAACACATGCAGACGTTCTATACTGACTTTGAAAAGATGCGTGGTGAGAAGTACGACGGTATGATTATCACCGGTGCTCCTGTAGAGCAACTGGATTTTGAAGAGGTGACTTACTGGGATGAAATAATGGAAATATTCGATTGGGCGCGTACGCATGTCACATCCACCCTTTATATATGCTGGGCTGCACAGGCCGGACTTTATCATCATTATGGAGTACCCAAGTATGCGTTGGATAAGAAAATGTTCGGCATATTCGAGCATCGTCCTTTAGATCCGTTGCATGCTATTTTCCGTGGTTTTGATGATATGTTCTACGTACCCCATAGCCGTCACACGGAAGTACGGAAAGAAGACATTCTGAAAGTGCCGGAACTTACTTTGCTTTCGGAGTCGGAAGATGCAGGCGTACACTTGGTGGTAGCACGTGGTGGACGTGAGTTCTTTGTTACCGGACATTCGGAATACTCTCCACTGACGCTGGATACGGAATATCGCAGGGATGTGGATAAAGGTCTGCCCATTGAAATACCTCGTAATTATTATGTGGATAATGATCCCGACAAAGGTGTGATGGTACGTTGGCGTGCCCATGCCAATCTGCTGTTCTCTAATTGGTTGAACTATTTCGTTTATCAGGAAACTCCGTACAATATTAACGATATAAAGTAGCTACAAGCTACGAGCTATGAGTGACAAGACCTTGCGGTCTATAGCGTAGCACTCATAGCTTGTAGCCTGTAACTTATAACTAAAACGATATGATAAAGCAACGGAAGATAGAGCTACTGGCCCCTGCCAAGAACATGGAATGTGGCATTGAAGCTATTAACCACGGTGCGGATGCAGTGTACATTGGTGCGCCTAAGTTTGGCGCACGTGCGGCAGCCGGCAATTCGTTGGAAGATATAGCTGCTTTGGTGGCTCATGCCCATTTATATAATGCCCGGATTTATGTGACTGTCAATACCATCTTGAAGGAAGAAGAACTGGCGGAGACGGAGAAAATGATTTGGGATTTGTATCGTGCGGGAGTAGATGCCCTCATTGTGCAAGACATGGGAATCACTCGCTTAAACCTGCCGCCTATTCCCTTGCACGCCAGTACCCAAATGGATAACCGTACACCGGAGAAAGTACGTTTCCTAGCAGAAGCCGGTTTCCGGCAAGTAGTATTGGCGCGTGAGCTTTCCCTTCAGGAAATCAGCCATATTCATAAAGCTTGTCCGGAAGTGCCGTTGGAAGTATTTGTACATGGGGCACTTTGCGTCAGTTATAGCGGGCAATGTTATGTCAGCCAGGCTTGTTTCGGACGTAGTGCCAACCGGGGAGAATGTGCGCAATTCTGTCGTTTGCCTTTCAGTCTGGTGGATGCCGACGGAAAAGTAATTGTACGTGATAAGCATTTGCTATCTCTCAAAGATTTGAATCAGAGTGATATTCTGGAAGAGTTGCTTGATGCAGGTGCTACTTCGCTCAAGATAGAAGGCCGTCTGAAAGATGTCTCTTACGTAAAGAATGTTACGGCTGCTTACCGCCAAAAGCTGGATGCTATCTTTACACGCCGTAAAGAATACGCCCGAGTCTCTTCCGGTACTTGTAATTATACATTCCGTCCCCAGTTAGATAAAAGTTTTAGTCGTGGATTTACGCATTATTTCCTGCACGGACGCAGTGACGGAATCTTCTCTTTCGATACTCCGAAATCCCTCGGTGAAGAGATGGGCACCATGAAGGAACAACGCGGAAACTACCTCACAGTAGCCGGATTGAAATCATTCAATAACGGTGACGGTGTTTGTTATATCGATGAGCAAGGACGCCTGCAAGGCTTCCGTATCAACCGTGTGGATGGAAATAAACTCTATCCGGCAGGTGAGATGCCCCGTATTCGTCCGCGTACTGTGCTTTACCGTAACTACGATCAGGAATTTGAGAAGTTGCTGGCGCGTAAGTCTTCCGAACGAAAGATTTCCGTATCTTTGCTTTTGGCAGATACCGCCTTCGGCTTTGCTCTGACTGTCACGGATGAGGATGATAATAGCGTTACACTTTCTTTCCCTTATCAGAAAGAACCTGCCCGTACCCTGCAGGCAGATAACCTGCGTACCCAACTCAGTAAATTGGGAAATACTCCTTTTGAAGCCGGAATATTAGCGGATAATCGTTCGTCTGAAACAAATTCCGCCATAGAAATCCGCTTTTCAGATAACTGGTTTCTTCCCGCTTCCGTAGTAGCCGATTGGCGCCGTCAAGCCGTAGACAAGCTGATTACCGTTCGCCGTATTAATTATAGGCAGGAAGTGGCAGTCTGGAAACCTACAACTCATGCTTTCCCTTTGCCGGGAACTTCTTCTAAGGCAACAGCTTCCGCTACTTCATTAACGTACCTCGGTAATGTAATGAATGCCCGTGCCGCCTCTTTCTATACTGATCACGGCATTGCTACCGTAGCTCCGGCTTATGAGAAACAATCTGTACCGGGTGCTGTTTTAATGTTCTGCAAGCATTGTTTGCGTTATAGTATGGGTTGGTGCCCTACTTATCAGAAGGGACGTTCACCCTATCGGGAGCCTTATTATTTGCAAGGAACCGATGGTAAGCGCTTCCGCTTGGAGTTTGATTGTAAGAATTGCCAGATGAAAGTATATGCGGAATAAGAGAGAACATATTCGTTATCACCACAGAGCGGCACAGAGTAACACAGAGTTTCTTAAATATCAGAAAAGACTCCGTGTAACTCTGTGCTACTCTGTGGTGATAGCGATTATTATCAGTCTGGTTTCCTGCCGTTACTCCCGTCCCAATCTGGATGATGAAGATATGAGTGATAAAACCCGCGACTCTCTGACCTATCTCTATGAACGCCATTATACGTTGAATACGAATCTGGAAGTGGTGCAGGATTCCGTGGTGCTTGCCTGTCTGCCGGTGAAGGATTGCTACAATACCCTGTATAGAGGAGACCGTGTAGTAGTGGCCGAATTTGCCATTCATTCTGCTGATAGTGTGGACAGTGTTTGGGTAAAACTGGCCCATTCCCAGGAGATACAAGGCTGGATCGGGGAGCGGGAAATGATGCAAGCTTTTGTACCTACGGACAGTATCTCGCAATTCATTTACTTGTTCAGTGATACACATGCTTCTTACTTCGTGATTATTTTCGCCTTGTTTGTCGGTGCCTGGGTGTTCCGCCTGTTCCGTCGGAAGCAGTTGAAGATTGTTTATTTCAATGATATTGATAGTGTATATCCGCTTTTGCTCTGCCTGTTGATGGCATTCAGTGCTACGGTGTATGAGACGATGCAAGTTTTTGTGCCCGAAACGTGGGAACATTTCTATTTTAATCCTACGCTTTCACCTTTCAAGGTGCCGTTTATTCTCTCGGTCTTTTTGCTGAGCATCTGGTTGTTTATCATTGTACTGCTGGCAGTACTCGATGACTTGTTCCGTCAGTTGACTCCTGCCGCTGCCGTATTCTATCTGTTGGGATTGGCATCTTGTTGTATCTTCTGTTATTTCTTCTTTATACTGACTACACAAATCTATATCGGCTATATTTTCCTTGTTGCCTTCCTTGGGCTTTTCCTAAAGCGAATGTGTGCTACACTTGTCATTTACCGCTATCGTTGCGGGCGCTGCGGACAGAAATTAAAAGAAAAGGGGCCTTGCCCAAGCTGTGGTGCTATCAATGAATAATAGGGTGTAGCAAGTTCTCTTAACCCTTTCATGCTTATGATACTTACTTTTCCCCTCTTTCCTGCTTAGATGTAATGTAAAAGATGGCATCTTTTGCTGCGAAAGATGCCATCTTTTGATGTTAGAGATGCCACCTTTTGCGACAAAAGATGCCATCTTTTGCATAACGGGTTAGGGAGATGTATGGGGACGGAAGTAATGATCTCTATCAGAACCTGCAACGTAGTTCGATTCCCGCCTGTATGGGGCGGCCTTTCTGCATGAATCCGTTGCCCATGCTTTCAAAGTAGAAAGCAGCGTAGTCTTTATCCAGTGCATTGCGAACCCAGAAGTCAATCTGTCCGTTGCCTTTTTGCAGGCTGAGGCGTCCGTTCAATGTGCCGTAGAAGGCTTGGCTGACATCATTCTGCTCGGTCCAATAGATACGTCCTGCACCGGTATAGTCGGCATTAACCTGAATGCGGTCCAACCAATGTCCCGGGGTGATGCGGAACATGTATTGTCCGCCCAGGCTCAGGGTGTGCTTCGGAACAAAGGGAACATAGTTTCCATTATAATCTACAGGTTGTGTTTCTCCGTCTATCTTTGTATTGGTTGCATACTCTTTGAAAGTAGCATATGTATATCCATAAGAAGCGTTGACAGTAAATGCAGTAGTAAGAGCAGCACGCAGGCTTGCTTCAGCACCATAACTATGACTCTTTCCTGCATTTACAGTAATACGCCCCAAACCATTTTCTGCGAATTTAGCAATCTGTTGGTTGCGTGTATCCATATAGAATGCAGAAAGGTCAGCAAGTAAACGTCCTTCCCAAAGTGTGAGGTGGCTTCCAACTTCGTAGTTCCAGGTGTACTCCGGTTTATATCGGGTAGCCTCACTTACTTCCGGCAATTCCTTCTTCATCTTTTTAATCATGGCGGAGAAGCTGCTGAATTTAGGATCAGTCATAATGGCGTCCATCATCGAGTTACTGAGCACTCCTGTTACGAGATCGGAGAACATCTGAATGTTATATCCTCCTGACCGATATCCGCGGGCGGCAGTTGCATAGATGTTATTTCCTTTTTTCCATTCATATTGCAGGGCAAATTTCGGTAATAGTTGAACGTAGTCAGTCGATTCTTTACCCAGATAGACTGCGTTTCCTTCCAAACCCTGGCTCTCGAGTATCTGAGGATTTGCAGGATTTCCCATTTTCATGGAGAAGTTAAAGTTGGTGGTTGCGGCTGCTGAATTATATTCCATCTTTATTTTCTCGTAGTCCATTCGCAGACCAACGGTTGCTGAGAGACCTTTGACAAATAAGTCATTGAAGGTGGATTGATGGAAAAGAGCACCGCTCAAAGTTGGTGTGTCGAAGCTGCCGCTGACAGGTAGGCTTTCATTGTTGATTCCCAGGTGCATGACAGGAATGCCCGGTATACCCATAGATGCGAGACCATCGAAAACACTATTTGCATTGTTTTCAATAACCGATGTGATACCATCCCGGTGAAATAATACCGGTCCGTCTGTGTGCAGTGCCTGATAAAATCCGAAGGCCCCTGTTGTCCATAACCAACGGCGGTTAGGCTTTGATTTCAGAACGATTTCTTCCGAGAAAGTATTTATTTTCTGTTTCTGTTCTATATTAAAAATATTGGCAGCAGAAAAGTCCTGGTCCATGAACATACGGTCGCGAAGCCACTGGTATCCGGTGACAGCACTCAAGGTGAAATTTTGTGCCTGATATTCCAGGTTCAGTCCGGCATTCAGCAAGTTGCGGTAATAGCTGCTTTCTTCATCGTAAGCAACTTTGGCAACTTCCCCGTTTTCCTTATTATAAAGTCCGTATGGATAGCCGCCCTGATCACTATATTCATAACTTACGTTGAAGTCGAGTTTCCAGTTGTCACTGGGCAGATAGATGGCACGCATGCGGCCACCGGCAGATTGTCCTTTGTCTATTTTATCGTTATTGCGTGCCGCATTGCGGAAGAATCCGCCATCATAATCATAAAATCCTCCGGCAGAGAATGCAAAGCGTTCATTCATCCGGTGATAGTGAGTGACGGAAGTATTGTATTGATTGTGTGTACCTGCTCCTATACGGAAGTCGGTACCTTGATAAGAGAAAGGAGATTTGGTATGTACTTTGATGATTCCTCCCATCGCATTTCGTCCGTACAGTGTACCCTGCGGACCGCGCAGCACATCAATACGCTCGATGTCAGAATAATTGAAATCGAATGCGGATTTATCTATATAAGGAATATTGTCAACATAGAGCCCTACGGAGGGAGTATTGATACGCGAACCAATGCCGCGAATGTAGACGGCAGATGTCAGTCGCGAACCGTAATCAGGAATAAATATATTCGGGACAAGTGCTGTCAGATTCTTTATGGAGTTCACTTGTGCAGCCTGCATGTCTTGTTGCGAAAGTAAGGTGACGGCATTGGGCAGCTCGCGCAACTTACGGTTTTCTTTAGGTGCTGCAATGATGAGAACCTCTTCAACGTCCACTATTTTCAGGGTATCCACTTCTTCTGCCGCAATGTTTCCTATGGGTAGGAGTGCCAAGGCAAAAATCAACAATTTACTCTTATTCATTCTTTGTCTTTTATGATAAATGATAATTTAACGAAGCGAAGCTTCGGTAAGTGATAAGCGATTAGTGATAAGTGATTAGCACCATGCGGAATAATAGCGCAGCCCGCTAATCACTTATCACTAAACCCTAATCACTAATAAATTATCATTTATAGGTTTCTGGTTGCAAAGTAAGAGCATTTCCCTTGTCTCCGCAATCCTCATTTATTAGGATTTAGATACGGTCTGCTTCGACGTACCCGTGCATTACTGCATAAATCGTCAGTCCGGCCACTGATTTAATGCCCAGTTTCTCCGTAATATTCTTTCGGTGGGAGATGACGGTAGTCAGGCTGATATTCAGTTTATCGGCAATTTCTTTATTGATGAGTCCTTTGGTTATCAGTACCAGTACTTCTATTTCGCGGGGAGAAAGATCATGTTCGCTGTCGGCGTGAGGATTACCGCACGGATGCGCTGTTGCACCATGGGGATGTCCGTGAGGGTGGCTATGAGAATGTCCGCCTTTGTGTCCGAACTGATGCAGTTGCAGGATGTTCTTTATCAGCGTTTTCTCGTCCTGATAAATATTCAAGGTCGGTATTCCTGCCAGTTGAGGCTGATTGTCACCGTTTGCCAATACAATGGTCTTGGGCTTGCGCGGCAGGAAAAAAGCAGTATGCTCAAAATAGATCTGTGCTGAAACAAAATAATGCGCATACATATCGGGGGTATCGTCCATCAGTTCCTCGAACGAACTGAATACACGGATGACGGCCATCGGGATAATTTCTTCCAGAAGGCTTTGTAATCCCATACATGATAAGGTGTTGGAGTCAGCAATTGCTATTTCGGGAGCTACCATAGTATTTCTTAAATTTCTGCAAAAGTACGGATAAATTTTAGGATGTTGGCTATTGTGGCTGAAAAACAGTAACTTTCCTTAATAGGTTGCTATAGAACTTTGCGCTCTTCTCTTTTGTTGTTAAGTATATAATTTACTTAATACTACTGATTTATGAAATATGATATAGCTATCATCGGCGGTGGCCCTGCCGGATATACGGCAGCCGAAAGAGCGGCTGCAAACGGGCTGCAAACTGTTTTGTTTGAAAAGAAAGCTATTGGCGGTGTTTGTCTTAATGAGGGGTGTATCCCTACCAAAACTCTACTCTATTCCGCCAAGTTGTGGGACAATATGAAGGGCGCGTCCAAATATGGCATCTCTGTGCCCGACGGTTCGTCATTCGATATGAAAAAGATTATCGACCGTAAAGATAAGATTGTGAAAAAGCTGACCGGTGGTGTGAAGATGACGGTCAATTCGTATGGTGCTGTTATTGTGCCGCAGGAAGCCGTTATTGTAGGGGAGGCGGACGGACGTTTCCAGCTTTCGGCTGCCGGCGAAGTATATGAAGTAACCTATCTGTTGGTATGTACAGGTTCCGATACATTGATCCCTCCCATTAAAGGATTATCTGAAATTGATTATTGGACATCAAAGGAAGCATTGGAGATCACAACTTTGCCCCGTTCACTTGTCATTATCGGTGGTGGTGTTATCGGGATGGAATTCGCCTCTTTTTTCAATAGCATGGGTGTGCAGGTGCATGTTGTTGAAATGATGCCCGAAGTATTGGGCGCCATGGATAAGGAAACCAGTGGTATGCTGCGTTCGGAATATCAGAAGCGTGGGGTTAATTTCCATTTGAATGCTAAAGTAATTGAAGTGGGCAAAGAGGGTGTCACTATTGAAAAGGAAGGTAAGACTGCACTTATCGAAGCCGAAAAGGTACTCGTCAGTGTGGGTAGGAAAGCTAACTTGTCCCAGGTCGGTTTGGATAAACTGAACATTGAACTGCTGCGTAACGGTGTGAAGGTGGATGAGCATATGCAGACTTCCCATCCTCGCGTTTATGCCTGTGGTGATATTACCGGACACTCTATGCTGGCACATACTGCCATTCGTGAAAGTGAAGTTGCTGTCAATCATATCCTGGGAGTGGAAGACCGTATGAATTACGATTGTGTACCCGGTGTGGTGTATACCAATCCCGAAGTAGCGGGAGTAGGTAAGACTGAGGAAGAACTGAAAGCATCCGGTATCAGTTATCATGTGCAGAAGCTGCCGATGGCCTATTCCGGTCGTTTTGTAGCCGAGAATGAATTGGTGAACGGGCTTTGTAAGTTGATATTGGATGACGATGATCGGGTGATAGGCTGCCATATGCTGGGAAACCCAGTTTCCGAATTGATTGTTCTTGCCGGACTTGCCGTGCAGCACGGATATACAGTGGAAGAATTTCAAAAGACTGTTTTTCCGCATCCGACGGTCGGTGAAATCTTCCATGAAACTTTGTTTGCATAATGTTCTGTATTGATAATCGCTGTACGGATATCTATTTTAATCTGGCAGCAGAAGAGTATTTGTTGAAGCAGAAGCGAGGTAACTTCTTTATGCTTTGGCAGTCGGAACCTTCCGTAGTGATTGGGAAACATCAGAGTGTGGCGGCGGAAGCGGACGAGAGGTTTCTGGATGAAAAGGGAATAACCCTGGCACGCCGTTTCTCCGGTGGAGGGGCTGTATATCATGACCGGGGAAACATTAACCTGAGTTTTATTGAAACCGTAAAGCAGCCGGACTTTGTATATTACCTGCAACAGGTCGTTGATTTCCTCGAAAAGGTAGGCGTTTCAGCTTATGCTGACCAGCGTCTGGGTATTTATGTGGACGAACGGAAAATATCAGGTAGTGCGCAGTGTATACACAAAGACCGTGTGATGTATCATTGTACTTTGTTGTTTTCCACTGATCTGGATACGTTGAATGCGGCATTGAATGGCGATCCGGATGCGGAAAACCGTTTGCCGGGTTCTCGTACTATGCGTGCAGTACCTTCCGTACGGAGTGAAGTTGCTAATATAAAAGAGTTTTTGTCTGACCCTATGGACATCAAGCGTTTCATGCATTTGCTCTTTCACTCCTTTGTGGATGATGACGATAACCGGATTTACCGCTTCTCTGCCGGAGATATGGAAGCCATCGAACGGTTGAAAGCGGAAAAGTATGCTTGCAAAGAGTGGATATATCATAAATCCGCATTAACTTTTACTTAAGTTAAAAACTTACTACTCAGTTGTTTGTTATATATATAATGAACTGAGAACCTAAAACTCAACTATATGTCAAGATTTGAAATAAAGATGCCCAAATTGGGTGAAAGTATAACCGAAGGTACCATCATCTCGTGGTCGGTACAAGTAGGAGACGTCATCAAGGAAGATGATGTGTTGTTTGAAGTAAATACCGCTAAGGTTAGTGCCGAAATACCATCTCCGGTAGAAGGTAAAGTTGTGGAAATTTTATTTAAGGAAGGAGACACCGTAGCTGTGGGTACAGTGGTGGCTATTGTCGATATCGGAGGTGAGAACTCCGAGGATGAGGGTAGTGTAGAGACTCTCCAGAGTTCCGCTACTGATGAAAGTGTTGCGGTTGTTTCTAAGGCTGCCTCAGAGGAAACTCCTCAAGTCAAGGTTGTAAAATCGGAAGAAGAACGTTGGTATTCGCCTGTAGTCCTTCAGTTGGCTCGTGAGGCCGGCATTCAGCCTAAAGAACTGGATACTATTCCGGGTACCGGATATCAGGGACGGGTGAGCAAGAAGGACATCAAGAGTTACATTGTCCGGAAACAAAGTGGCGGTACCACCACGGCACAACCTGCTGCTAAGCCAAGTCCGCAACCTGTTGCAAGCGTTGCACCCCAACCGGTAGCTACAGCACCTGCCCGGTCGTCTGCTAAACCTGCTGCAACTCCTGAAGTACAGCGTACTGCACCTGCTTCCGGCACATTCTCAGCAGAAGGTGTTGAAGTGAAAGAGATGGATCGTGTACGTAAGGTGATAGCCGACCACATGGTGATGTCTAAACATACTTCTCCACACGTGACCAATGTTGTGGAAGTGGATGTAACGAAACTTGTGAAGTGGCGTGATAAGAATAAAGATGCTTTCTTACATCGTGAGGGAGTGAAACTTACGTATATGCCTGCCATCACAGAAGCTGTGGCGAAGGCGCTGGCTGCTTACCCGCAAGTGAATGTATCGGTAGAGGGATATAATATCCTGTTCAAGAAACATATCAATGTCGGTATTGCCGTCTCTCTGAATGATGGCAATCTGATTGTTCCGGTGGTTCGTGATGCCGATCGTCTGAACCTGAACGGACTTGCCGTAGCCATTGATTCACTGGCACTCAAGGCTCGTGATAACAAGCTGATGCCCGATGATATTTCCGGCGGTACTTTTACGATTACGAACTTCGGTACATTCAAGTCTTTGTTCGGTACACCTATCATCAATCAGCCTCAGGTGGCCATTCTGGGAGTAGGATTTATTGAGAAGAAGCCTGCCGTAATAGAGACCCCGGAAGGGGATGTGATCGCCATCCGCCATAAGATGTATCTGTCCCTTTCTTATGACCATAGAGTCGTAGATGGTTCATTGGGTGGCAACTTCCTCTATTTTATTAAAGATTATCTGGAAAACTGGAAAGAATAACTTAATACCTTGATAAGTATGAAAAAGTACAATATAAAAACCACAGATGTGGAACTGCTGAAGAAATGGTATTACCTGATGACGCTGGGGCGTGCGCTCGATGAAAAGGCGCCCGCTTACCTGTTGCAGTCCCTTGGCTGGTCCTTTCACGCTCCGTATGCCGGACATGACGGCATACAGTTGGCCATCGGACAGGTATTTACCAAAGGAGAAGACTTCCTTTTCCCTTACTACCGTGATATGCTGACTGCCCTTTCTGCCGGAATGACGGCAGAAGAACTTATACTGAATGGCATCTCCAAAGCTACTGATCCGGGAAGTGGCGGACGCCATATGTCCAATCACTTTGCCAAACCCGAATGGCATATCGAGAATATATCCTCGGCTACAGGTACGCATGATCTTCATGCAGCCGGTGTGGCACGTGCAATGGTATATTATGACCATAAAGGAGTCGTCATTACTTCACACGGTGAATCTGCCTCATCCGAAGGCTTTGTCTACGAAGCTGTCAATGGTGCCAGCCTTGAGCGCCTGCCCGTTATTTTTGTATGGCAGGATAATGGATATGGTATATCTGTTCCGAAGAAAGACCAGACAGCAGCCCGTAAAGTGGCGGATAACTTCTCCGGATTCAAGAATCTGAAGATTATCCATTGTAATGGAAAAGATGTGTTCGACTCCATGAATGCCATGACTGAGGCCCGTGAGTATGCATTGCTGAACCGGAATCCGGTAATCGTACATGCCAATTGTGTCCGTATCGGTTCCCATTCCAACTCTGACAAAGATACTTTGTACAGGGATGAAAATGAACTGGCTTATGTGAAAGAGGCTGATCCGTTGCTGAAGTTCCGCCGGATGCTGTTGCGTTACAAGCGTCTCACCGAAGAAGAGCTGAAAGAAATAGAAGAGAAAGCAAAGAAAGACCTGGCTGCTGCCAATCGTAAGGCGCTGACAGCTCCCGATCCCGATCCTAAAACCATTTTCAACTATGTATTGCCGGAACCTTACGAACCGGAAAAATATAAAGATGGAACACATCGTGAGACAGAAGGAGAGAAGAAATTCTTTGTAACCGCTATCAATGAAACGCTGAAAGCAGAGTTTCGCCATAATCCTAATACCTTCATCTGGGGGCAGGATGTTGCCAACCGGGATAAAGGGGGCGTGTTCAATGTAACCAAAGGAATGCAACAGGAATTTGGTGAAGCTCGTGTATTCAGTGCACCTATTGCCGAAGATTATATTGTCGGCACAGCAAATGGTATGAGCCGTTTTGATCCTAAAATCCGGGTAGTGATAGAGGGTGCGGAATTTGCCGACTATTTCTGGCCTGCCGTAGAACAATATGTGGAATGTACTCATGAGTATTGGCGCAGCAACGGACAGTTTGTTCCTAATGTAACTTTACGTCTGGCTTCGGGTGGTTATATCGGTGGTGGACTCTATCACTCGCAAAATCTGGAGGGCGCTTTGGCTACTTTGCCCGGAGCGCGGATTGTTTGTCCATCCTTTGCCGATGATGCTGCCGGATTACTCCGTACAAGTATACGTTCCCGTGGGTTTACGCTGTTTATTGAACCGAAAGCATTATATAACTCCGTAGAAGCAGCCACCATCGTCCCTGATGATTTTGAAGTTCCTTTTGGGAAAGCTCGTATTCGTCGTGAGGGCAGTGATCTGAGTATTATCACCTATGGCAATACAACGCATTTCTGCCTGAACGTTGCCGAACGTTTGGAAAAAGAAGGCGGTTGGAGTGTGGAAGTAATTGATATCCGTTCTTTGATACCGTTGGATAAAGAAACCATTTATGAGTCTGTAAAGAAGACCAGTAAAGCCTTGGTGGTTCATGAAGACAAAGTCTTTGGTGGTTTCGGTGGTGAGATAGCAGCCAGTATTGGTACAGACTTGTTCCGTTACCTGGATGCACCGGTGCAGCGTGTAGGCTCTACCTTTACTCCTGTAGGCTTTAATCCGATACTGGAACGTGCCATTCTGCCGGGTGCAGATAGAATTTATGAAGCAGCCAAGAAGCTGTTGGAATATTAATTTAATAATAAGTCATTATGAAAGAGATAGGATTATTTTATGCAATGAATGCTGCCAAAACTTCTCATATCGCAGAGAAAATACGTGAGAAGCTCGGACACAAAGAAGTAGAAATGATTATGATAGAAAAAGCCTGGCAGAATGATTTTCAGGCTTATGACAAACTGATTGTGGGTGCCTCCACCTGGTTTGATGGTGAATTGCCTACCTATTGGGATGAAATGATACCGGAGATAGAAAGTCTCGACCTGAAAGATAAGAAAGTCGCCCTCTTCGGGCTGGGTGACCAGATCGGTTATCCTGATAACTTCGTCGACGGACTGGGAATACTGGCTGATGCCTTTGAAAAGGCAGGAGCTACCCTTGTAGGATTCACTTCTATTGAAAACTATTCATTTAATCAATCAAGGGCCTTGCGGGATGGTAAATGGTGTGGACTGGTGATTGATATAGAGAACCAGTCGAAACTCACGGATAAACGTATAGCGGACTGGTGTGAGCAGTTGAAAAAAGAATTCCTGTAATATGGTGAATGAGGTTGTGTCAAATAAAGGCACAACCTCAATTCTTATCAGACAATTCTTTATTAGTGTCGCTTAGTTAACTTGAAGCAATCGATATCCGGTGCCCAGCCGAAGCTGTTTCCCATACGGATTACGTTATTGCCGGTTGCCAAAGTCACAGGAATGGTAATCGATGCAACTTTTTCTTTGTCACTGCTATTCAGGTCTTTTATTTCCGTCTTAGTTCCATTAACAGATACTTCCAGCTTTCTGCTCTTATTACAGCTATAATATACGGTCATGTCATATTCACCTCCTTCTTCACTGTACACTTCTTTCCACTCGGCTATGTTCTCTTCACTGCCTCCGATATTCGATACTTTCATTTTGCCGGAACAGGCCGGAGATGCAGCGTAGAATATCTGTTTGGGATTTTTGCCTAAATCATCGTAGCAAGGTAAATAAGCCCACTCTGCTTCATAAAAAGCAGGTTCAAGGCGCTTTTCTGCTTCCAGTCTCCATATTGCAACGCTATGTGGCGGTAGTGATAACCGGATATAGTCTGTCATCTCTTCCAAATCCTCACCTTTTATCACATCGCGGACTTTAATCTTTCCGCCCAATTCAAGCTTTTCAAAGGGGACATTGAAGTCATATATTGTATCTGATGGGTTGTACAAAGCCACGGCACGCACAAGTCCGCGTTTTTGCTCAATATCCTTCACTAATACATATTCTTTATCTTCGTGCTGCACCACATAAGCCTGCAATCCCAGCGGATCTTGGTTCAGAGCTATCAACTCCTTGTTTTTCAGCAAAGCCAGAGATGGTTCGGGGATGGTTGTCATATCGCAACCGATAAGTAGCGGCGAACTCATGATACACCACATTCCAAAATGTACTTCTTCCTCTTCCTGTTTCAATCCACGACCGATTTCCAGCATATCCATATCATTGTAATGTCCTTCACCGGCATAAGCTGATAGGTAGAGATTTTTCCGGATAATGGTCTTTATGGCTTCCCAACGAGGGCGTACATCCGGGCTGATACGCCAGGAACGCGCCATGCTTTTGGCCCAGGTACCTGGGAAAGCCCATCGACAAATATTAATGGAAACATCGGTGCGTCCGGTATTCTTGATAGCCTCGCAAATGGTTGCGTAACGTTTTTCTTCATCGAGTCCTAACTCTCTGCCACCGCAATAATCTATCTTGATGAAGTCATAGTTCCATTCTTTCAGATAAAGGTCCATGTCCTGCTGCTCGTGTCCGTAAAGTCCTGATCCTACGCCATTGGCATCATTATCATAGATAGAACCACAAGTATTGTCGCCTGCATCCGAATAAATACCTGCTTTCAGACCTAATGAATGGATGTAGTCGGATATAGGTCTCATCCCGTTAGGAAAACGTTCAGGATGTGCATGCATCTTTCCGGTTTCATCTCGCCAACCGAAGAAACCATCATCTACATTGATATATAGATAACCGGCATCTTTCAAGCCATGAGCAACCAAAGCATCTGCTTGTTTCTTTATCAACTCTTCATTGATATTCACATGATAAGTGTTCCAGGAACTCCAACCCATCAAAGGTGATGGGAAGGATTCCGACGTGATCTTTTCATTTGTTGATGTGCAGGAGCTTACAGCAAGTATAAGAGCCAGAAGTCCCCCTGTCATTAAATGTCTTTTCATAAGTATTTGTTTTTTTATGTCCGAAAGTTAATCAATTATTTTGAATTTGTATATACCTGCCTTTCTTAATGTTAATAATTTGCCTTTTCCTTTGGTGATGACTCTGGCTATACAACCACTGGGAATTTCGATTGTACTGTCTCCGGTTGCGTTAAGTCTTACACTGATAAAGCCTTCTTTGACGGGAATCCTTGAGGTTATCCATTTGAGGTGCAAAAGTTCAGGCTTAATGGTATATTCATTGGGCTTTTCTGCCGATTGGCTGAAGCCAGTAAGCCCATTTAAGACACCTACTACCGCAGGCACTCCATTGGCACCGTGGCAAAGACTTAAACCATAAGGACGTCTGTAAAACTTCAGTTGTTTGGCTCTTGAAGCCTCTGTCTGGAAGTTTTCGGGAAAGCGGGTATGTCCTTGATCCATCCAATCGCCGAATACACGGTACATGAAATCCCATAACTCCTTTACCCGTCCTGCCTTGGTGATAGAAGGCGGCTAATTGTCCCGGATACCACATATAATTACTGTTCCATTCTTCCTGGGAAGGTGCTGGGATTACTGTGGCTTTAGAATCTAATAAAGGGTCGAATTCTTTGATTTGCGCATAACAGTTAATGGTGGTTACCCAAAAAATGCCTGCTATTAATTTTAGTCTTTTATTCATGTCTTTAATAGATATAGTTTATTAAATTTTCAATGTGTTTCTATTGTTACTTCTTCTAATTGATGATTGTTTTCAAGCGAAGAGTTCCTTTTAAACCCGGTGAAGTAACTTTTAGTTTCACTTCACCTACTTCCCGATTACTGCGGAGGATAATTTGCATACGTCCTTGATGCATTCGTTTGGTAGTAATGCCATTAAAAAGGTCAGGTGTATAATGGTCGCCGTTATCCAATGCTATTAATCGGGCAGAACCTTCTATTTGCAAGGTGAGTGGTTCGTTGTATGTCCACACGGGGTGTCCTTTTTTATCAACTGCTGTGACATTGATATATTGCAAGTCCATACCATCGGCTTTCCAGTCGGTTGGTGTTTCCGCTTCTATCTTGAGTGCTACAGCTTTTCCTGCACTTTCAATGCGATGACGAGCAACTTCATTTCCATTTTTATCGCGAGCAATAGCCTCCAGTGAGCCACCATTGCCATATGGGACATCTTTCCAATAGATCATATTACGCAGATTGATCTTTGTCGTATCGTTTAGTTGGGTGCCTATACTTTTACCATTTACCAATAGTTCTACTGAGTGGGTATTGGTGTAGGTGAAGAGCGACTGTTTGCTGCCCGGTTCATAATTCCAACGTTCATTAAGTGCCATACGCCCCACTATCACGTCATTCCAACTAACGCTCTCGGCACCGGCTGCATCTACTACACCGATATGTACTTCCGGAACTTCCGGCATGAAGGCAGATTTGATAAGATAAGCCTGTGGATAAGGGTGCATGGTGTGATCGAAGAACGAATAATTCCATCCTTTTTTGGGCCATTTATTGGATTCTCCCCAGTATTCGACCGATCCCCAATAAGCTATACCTACCGTACGTTTTCTATCCATATTATAGAAAGGCTCCAGTAGTTTGTTAGTCTCGGCTTCACTTTGAAACAGTATGAGGGCTGGTTTATGCTGAAGATAAGCAGCGTACTTGTCAGACTGATAGTTGAATGAAGCAACTTCTGTGGCACAAGCCAGTTCGGGTGGAACAAGGTAACTGTCGAAGTCTTTGTCGTGGCGAGTGATGGCACCGGCACGTGCAGGGAACATTGCAACTGTTGTCAGGCGGCTGTCATCAAAACGCTTCACTAATTGGTTGAAAATGCGATAGGTAGTGATCCCCCAATCATTAATCCCTCCAAAACCGACCCATCCTTCACGAATTTGCAACTCGTTACCCAAACTCCAGAGGATGATTGATGGACGGTTACGGTCACGTTTTATCCATTCTATAATCAGGTCAGACCAAATCTGAGTGAATGGGCGGCGACCACCCCAATAATCATTATCACTCCATTTATCTGTTAATTCATCTACAATGAGCATACCTACGCGGTCTGCAATGCGGGCAAAACTGTCACTGTAGGGGTTGTGTGAGCAGCGAATTGTATTATAACCGAAAGCTTTCAATTGTAGCATCATGCGTTCAATGGCCCTATCGTAAGAAGCAGCCCCTAATGCACCGAGATCATGGTGGTTGGCATTGCCTTGCAGGAATATCTTTTCTCCATTAAGCTTGAAACCAAATTCAGGTGAAAACTCCAACTTGCGGACACCGAACTGTTCCGTAATACTGTCTACTACCATGCCATCTGCCACCACGACCACATCTGCACTATACAGTTGTGGTGTATTGTACGACCAGAGTTGCGGATCCTTCAAAGTTATTGCAGGCAATTTCAACTCAATACAAGCTTGGTGAGTATGTGCGGGCATGGTATTCTGGGTAGAACCTACTACTTTTCCTTCCGGGTTACGAACTGTGGTGCGAACCAATACTTCATGTTTTTGCCAACCATCTACTTCCACTTGTATAGCAACTATTGCTTCATCCAATGCAACTTCAGGGGTAGTAATGTAAATTCCGTGTCGTGCTATATGGGTGGGATTTTGAACTTGCAGATAAACATCACGGAACAATCCGCCGCCTGTATACCAGCGGGAGCCTTTTTTAGGACCGGTAGAAGCATATACGGCCACCACATTTTCTTTGTCAAAATGCAGATAAGGAGTAAGGTCTGCTTCAATGCCTACATATCCGTAATCTGTTGATGCTATCTTGTGCCCATTCAGGTAAACATCACCCAAGTAGATGATTCCCCCGAAATCCATCACTACGCGTTTTCCTTTCCATAATTGATCTGCCTGGAAAGTTTTACGGTACCATCCCTCACACATAGGCTTAAAGCCACGGGCACCACCACCAGCTTCCGTCCATGGTTGTTCAAATTGGAAATCGTGTGGCAGGTCAAGAACACGCCAGGAGGAGTCATCTAATGAAGGGGAGGCGAAATCAGCATTCTTATTTTCTTCTGTAACTAACTGAAATTTCCAATTGAAATTGAAAAGTGTTTTTTGCTGCGATACAAATTTTTCTAAAGGTGCATTCATCAAAGGGGCTTTTTCCTGCACATTCTGATATTGTGCCATAATTACACTGCTTGGAATAAGCATTGATAGTAAAGTAATAAGAATGTTTTTCATCGAGTACATTATTATATAAAAAGATTCAAGTCGAATAAATTCAACTGGTTGTTATTTTATTGTTTTGCTTGATATTTATCATTATACAAATGTCGGAACTTCAAGAAGGTTAGAGAATGTATTTCAGTTCAAAAAACTGTATTTTTGTACGAAAAGTACTAGTAGACTATAAATTAGTATATACCTGTATTATTTTAGCTCATAATGGTGATTGTACACCTTAAACAAAAAATGAGGGCTTAGAGTGCCCTCATTTCTTGTGGTATTTAAATAAGTGTCAGAATACTTCTCCTGGCTGAGGCCAGTTGGGGGTAGGTATGTGCATTTTTTGCATTTCTTGATCGAACTTTTTTACTATTTCCGGGTGTTTTTCTGCAAGGTTGTTTGTTTCTTCCGGATCTTCTTTCAAATTATACAATTCTAAGGGTTGGTTAGGTCTGATGGTTACACATTTCCAATCTCCTTTTCTGGCGGCACGCTGTTTGCCAGGGAATTCCCAATAGAGTAAACGGTTGTTTGTATCAACCTGTTTTCCATAAAAGAGAGGTAAGATATTTATGCCGTTGATATGCTCTGGCAAATATTCCGTCGCCTCAGCCAGTGCAGCTAATGTAGGCATTACATCAGGGAAATAGATGATATTATCAAGTGTTTGTACAGGAACTTTTTTCGGTTGGTTTACGATGAAAGGTACTCTGATTCCCCCTTCGTAGAGCATTCCTTTTCGACCTTTGAAGCCTGCATTGCAATTTAATACCTTAATAGGAGCCTGAATAGCTGCTCCATTGTCCGAGGCAAAAATAATCAATGTGTTCTTTCGTAGGTTGAGTTCTTCCAATTTGTCCAATAACCGGCCGATGGCAGCGTCCATATGAGTAATTAGTGAGGCGTAGCGTTTAGTGTCCGGTTCCCAAGTTTCCTGTCCTTCGTACCATCCTGTTTGATCTATGTTATAAGGTTCATGAGGAGCGTCAAAAGCTAAGTAGAGGAAAAATGGGTTGTCTTTATTCCTCTGCACAAAGGCAATGGCATCATTGGTGCTCAAGTCATTGTTGTGGATGCCATGTTTTCCATCTGCATTTTCAGGGATATGGATGAGCGAATCGCCATGAAAACGGTAATAGGGATAATAATAAGGAGAATTGCTGTGCACTGTAGAGATAGTCCACCCATAGAACTCATCAAATCCGCGATGGTTGGGTGAGGCCTCTTTTTCATAGCCGTCCAAATGCCATTTGTTTACTAGACAAGTCCGATAGCCTGCTGCGCTTAGTACAGTGGCAATGGTCGTATCTTGTTGTAATAGGTTAGCCCTTCTGACGATTGTGGAATCACCGTTTGGATTTATTTTGATTCCGGCAATGCCTTCAGCTGTACACATATTATCTCGTATACGGGTATTTCCCGTATTTTTTCCTGTCATTAGTGCACATCTTGATGGTGAACTGATACCACTTCCTGCGTAGCATTGGTTAAACCGTGTTCCTGTTTCGGCTAATCGGTCAATATTTGGAGTTTTCACATATTGATTTCCATAGCAGGACAAGTCACCATATCCCATATCATCAGCTAAGATGAAAATGATATTCGGTTTATCAGGGGTTACTTCCCTGTTCTTGTCACCGGCAAAGATTATTTGCGGTATAATGATGCCAGCAGCACATAGGCTACCGGCAAGAAGATTACTTTTCATGTTTTATAAATAATAGTTATTAATATAATTCGTTCTGTTTCCAGTCGTCTGATAGTTGAATCTGGTCGTAAGGAATGCCGAACAAGATAGCGGCAGATGAACCCGTCCACTTCCATGTGCCCGGGGTACCGGTGGCATCGGATGCGTTGTTTACAGTCATACCATTATTGCCGGACTGAAGAGTGGGATTGAGCCCTTGTATACGGTGGGCAAAGTGATTTTCCATCACTTTCGTAATTCTTTCTCTACGAACCAAGTCATACCATCTGTGCCCCTCGAAACATAATTCCAGCATTCTTTCATTTTCGATGGCTATATCCATCTCTTCTTGTGTAGCGGCAGTTGTATTAGCCAGTCCAGCGCGTGTCCTCACTTGATTCAAGTAGTTGGCGGCAGATTCGGGGGCTCCTATTTCGTTTAGGCACTCAGCGTACATCAATAAAACATCTGCAAATCGGTATATGATGTTGTCGTTACCAGATGCGCAAGTTGTCATACCTTCATTTCCGAAATCGAAATATTTCAATGTGACGGGGAGGTAAGTATATCCTTCCTTGGTTACGTCCACCTCTTCGCTGGCTACAGATACATATTCGTTCGTATAAATTCCGTTATAGACTAATTTCCGGAAACGTTGGTCATTGCTGTTGGCTTTGAATGTGTTGTAGAGTTCCCACGTCATCAGCATGCAACTGGTACCTTGTGAAGTGGTAATGGTTGATTTTGTCCCGTCCGGATAGATGTAGGCGGGTTGGGTAGAAGGTGTAGCTGCCGGTATGGAGCGTCCCATAAGCGGATTAGCTACTACCGTTGCACCGTTGTTGTATTGAGCCGCAAAAATGATCTCTTTTCCCATGGGATTATCCGAAGCATGGATTCGTAGAACATCACTTTCCAAACCGAGTTTCTCACCATTTTGATTGGCATAGGTTAGTATGTTTTCTATAGACTTTTGGGCTGAGGTGAAATCTTGTAATGTCATGAAGACATCAGCTTGCATGGTATAGGCTGCTATTCTTGTTGCTCGTCCTTTCATGTTGTCGGCAGAATAGTTGTCGGGAAGATTATTTATGGCAGTTTTCAAATCTTCTTTTATTAGGTTATAGACTTCGTCCACGCTACTCCGTCCATAGCTGTAGAGGGTGGAGTAGTCCTCAATTGGAGTTTTAGTAACAGGTACCGGTCCAAAAAGCCTTACGAGCGTGAAATAAGCATATGCTCTGAGGAAGCAGGCTTCACCTTCGTATTGTGTCCTGTTTGCTTCAGTAGCATTGTCCAGCTTTAATAGGACGTTGTTGCAGCGGTTTATCATATTGAAACAATGTTCCCATATCTCACTGGTGATTCCTAACGTTGCATCCCATGTACTTTCATTCAGGTTAATGTGATCCACAGAATTGTTTTTCTTGTAGTCGTATCCTTCGTCTGTAGCCAGGCTGTTGACGTAGTTAACGTTTAATGTAATGTCTTGTAAATGGTAATAACCATTGAAGAGTATGTTTTGCAATTCGGTATCATTTTTCAGATAAGTTTCCATCTGCATGGAATCGGTAGGATAGCGATCAAAAAAGCTGTCACTACAAGCAGTATAGACAAGACTTGTCATGGAAATGATTGCAAGCGATATAAGTTTATTGAGAGTTTTCATACTACTGCGTTGTTTTTAAAAGTTAAAATTAAGGCCGAAAGTAAAAGTGCGTGAGATGGGATATCCACCGAAGTCCACACCATTGTTTGTAGCGGAGTTTCCTTCATAGTTTGCTTCGACAGAATATCCCGGATATTTATCAAAAGTCCACAGATTCTGTACGTTGGCACTGATACGTAACCCCTCTATACCTATTGTTTTACAGAACTTCTTCGGTAATGTATATCCGAGGGATATATTGCGGATACGCAGGAAGTCTGCGTCATAAAGGTATCTTGTGGAAGGTCCGATGTTGCTGCCCAAGTTGTTTGTACCGGCCTTGTGTGATGTACCGTTTCCGGTATTAGTTGGTGATATCCAACGTCCCAGCCCGGACTCTGCCAGTACATTATCATCGTAACGGTTCAGTGAGAAAGCACGTGCAGCCGCATAAATTACATTGCCGCCACATTGCCCATCGATAGTAACAGCCAGGTCAAGGTCTTTATACTTAAAAGTATTGGTCCAGCCAAAGGTGAAGTCCGGTTGGTAGTTTCCTACCAATTGATAGTCGTTGACGTCGATGGTGCCATCTTTTTTGTAGTCTTCAAATATTAAGTCGCCAATGCCTTGCGTACCGTTTGTGGCATATTTGGTCAAGTCCTCTTCCGTGTTAAACGTTCCTATTACTTTGAGCATATACATGTCACCCATCGGTCGTCCTACATAGTTCCTTATCACGTTGCCCCATTTGGTACCTGCTTTTGCGTTGGCAAGTTGGTTTTGGTTATTGGCAAGCGACAGAATTTTATTGTTATTCTTTGACCAACTGAGTGTTGTTTCCCAAGAAAACTCTCCTTTAAATGGGGTGGCGGAAATTTGAATTTCTATACCTTTATTTTCTATTTGTCCGGCATTCATGTAAATGCTGCCTGATATGCCGTTGAAGTTGGGGATATTAGCTGGCATCACGATGTCACTGGTTCTCTTATAGAAATCTACAACAACATTAAGGGTATTGAATATGCCGATGTCGAATCCTAAGTCTATCTGTTTATTCTTCTCCCATCCTAACTGCCTGTTTGAATAGCCGCTGGGGTAGTAGGTCGATATGACTGTATTGCCGAATACCACATTTTGGTCGGAACTAATGCTGGATATCCATGCGTAGTTGTTGCCTATCTGGTCATTGCCTGTCACCCCATAACTGGCACGGAGTTTGGCAATGTTGAGCCAGCTTATGTTTTTCATAAACTCTTCTTCCGTTAGGTTCCATGCCAACGAACCGGAATAGAACCAGCCGGCACGTTTGTCCGGTCCGAACTTACTGGAGCGGTCACGACGGACAGAACCAGAAAAAACATATTTATAATTATAGTCATAAACTAAACGTGCAAACATAGCATCGAACACATAGTTTGAGTAATTGGAAGACCCCGTCCACAGTGCCGCGCCGTTTACATTGGTGATGGATGTATTATTATAGGCGATAGGGTTATCGGAGTCTGTTCGATCATCCTGCTGTACATCAAAGTCACTATTGTATTCGAAGTCATATCCAATCATGGCATTCAGGTGATGCTTTTCATTGAACATAACATCGTAAGTTGCTGTTGTGGACCAGTAGGTGTTATAGCCGAAACCGGACATACGATAGCCATCAATGCTGGTTAAATCAGGTGTAGATTTGTTACCTGTGTACTTTTTGCCCAGCAGATAAGCAGATTGGTAGTAGTCTTTTTTGGCAGAGTTGGTTGTGAAGTTTATTGATGAGCGCAATGTCAATCCCTTAATAGGTTTCACTTCAAGATAAGCGTTGGACATCGTGCGGATGGACCATGTGTCATTCCGGTTTTCCATCAAATTCGCAACGGGATTGCGGAGTTGGTTGTTGAGACCTAAGCCGGCATAATGCTGGGCGATTTGAGTATAATCCCCATTAGGTTGATAAACGGGGAGTATAGGTGGCATTGACAATGCTTGAGCGATTACGCCTGTTACGTCTTCGGTATTTCCACCTGTTGGCTGCTGAATGCGCTTTTTGCTATAAGTTGTATTCAAGTTTACGCCAAGTTTTACCTTTTTGGATAGATTAGCCTCAAATCCTCCTTTTATTCCCGTTCTGCGATAGTAAGAGTTCAGTAAAATGCCATCTTCGTTTTGGTAGTTTGCAGAGAAGTTGTATTTTAAGGTTTCCGTTCCTCCTGTTATAGTGGTGTTACCTCTGTAATTCAGTGCATTGCGGAAGATGGCATCCTGCCAGTTCGTATTCACATAGTTTCCGCTCTCTCTCATCTGAACCAGTTGGGGGAAGTCTTGAATGGTTCCGTTGTTTGTACGAGCTTCAATAATCATATCCATATAGTCATTTGCTTCGAGTACATCTACATAGTTTTGAGCCTCGCTCCATCCCACCTGTGTGGAGAAGCTGACTTTAGCTTTTCCTGTTTGCCCTTGTTTGGTAGTAACAATAATAACGCCGTTACCTGCCTTGGAACCATAGATTGCAGATGAAGCCGCGTCTTTCAATATTTGTATGTCGGAAATATCGGCAGGGTTGATATTGTTGAAAAGTTCTGCGTCTGTTGTCGGGTAGCCGTCAATGACAAATAGAGGGTCGTTTCCGCTATTGATAGAGCCGGAACCACGAACGCGGATTGCCGGTGCGGCACCCGGTTCACCACTAATTTGTTGTAAAGTGATGCCTGATGACATGCCTACAAGACTTTGTGATATATTCGATGTCGGCATGTCAGATATTTTTTCACCTTTTACTGTTGAAATTGCAGTGGATACTGAACGTTTTTGTATGGCACCATAGCCTACTACTACTACCTCATCCAGTGTTTCCGTATCTTCTTCTAGTACTATGACAAGTTCATTGCTTCTGTCTACTTTGATTTCTTGTGTGATATAGCCTATATAAGAAATGATTATCGTTCCTTGACTGTTCAATTGCAGGCTAAAGTTTCCATTAAGGTCAGAAACTGTACCGTTTGCGGTTCCTTTTTCAATGATTGTTGCACCAATAATAGGAATACCGTCTTTGTCTTTCACAATTCCCGTTACTTTATTGGTCTGTTGAGCAACGTCACCTGCCTTCTCCTTACTCATCAGCACGATATTCTTACCTTCCATGGCGTAATAAATATCAGTACCTTCAAATACTTTATTCAGAACTTCAGCTACCGACTTGTTTTCTGCATCTACTTGAACAGTGCGTTTCAGATTGACTTCGTTCACCTTGTATACGAACAAATAATCTGTTTGCTTTTCTATTTCATGGATAACTTTAGCTGTCGATATCTTATCTGCCACAACAGTCACTTTCATTGTTTGGGAATAAGATTCCGTGGCAAAGGTTGTTCCAACAAATATAAACAGGATTAAGGCTGTGATTTTCATAATATGGAATAAATGTTTAATTTCTACAATAGATTCCTGATACAAAATATTTTTCATATATTTGCATTACTAATTTTAGGTTTTTACTTAAGATTATTAGAAAAAACTGTCAATGCGTAATTGACTACCCATGGGATGGTGTTGCAGCACTGTCCCATTCTTTTTTATTCGAGTGTGTTACTTCATAGGCAAAACGATTTTAAAAGGTTAATTAATAGTGATTACATTCTTCTCGTCATCTTTTTTGTAGGTAAATTTATTATTCAGTCTGAGAACTTTTAAAACATGCTCTACTCCGTCTCTGGTTCTAAATTTACCTGAATAATGATTGTTTAATATTTTAGTATTGTTTACAATAATGTCTACTCCGTAATATAGCTTTAGCTTTTCCAGCATGTCTTTGACGGATACATTATTGAAACAAATCAAGCCTTCACGCCACAAAAAGTGTTCGGGGTCTTTGATTCGTTCTTTTATCAGTTTGTTTCCTTTTAGACTTACCATTGTATTGGGTTCTAGTTTCATCCTGTTCATTGTAGTACCGGGGCTTAAGATTTCTACCGCTCCTTCCAGTAAGGCCGTTTCCCAGATGCTATCCGTTGCGTAGGCCATGACATTGAATTCCGTACCCAACACTTTGACATTACATTTATTTGTTTCTACAATAAAAGGCTGTTTTGCATTTTTAGTTACTGCAAAGTAACCCTCACCATCCAACTTTACATTCCGGACATCACCGGTAAAATGTCCCGGAAAGGTTAACGTACTTAGCGAATTCAGCCATACTTTAGTGCCGTCTGCCAACATTAGTTCGGCTCGTTGTCCGGCAGGTACATGTATGGATTGTAGTGATTCACTTTGTTCTGTCTGATGTTTTTCGGACCAATAGTGTGTACCTAGCAGAATCACTGCAAATATTGCCGCAATTTTTGCAGTCTCTATCCAAAGTGTACGCAATGTAAAGTTCTTTTTTAATTGCTTATTTTCTGTTTTTACAGGTTCTGTGCGCCATAGGGCAATATCATGTAGCTTGCGCTGTGCCAGATATTCGCGCATGTTTTCCGGACTTTCTTGCATCCACTCGATAACACGTTGTTTTTCGGTTTCAGTGGCATTGCCGGATATATATTTTTGAAGTAATTCGGAATTCATTCTTTATTGTGTTTTATATAGTAACGACTAAAGTGAAAACAACCCTAAAAGAAAATTGGAAAAAATGAAAAAAAAGATTTCTGCTCTCAAAAAGGTAGAGATACATGGCTGAATTTAATAATAGAAGAAGAAATAAAATAGAGGAAGATAATCTTTTAAGGTTATCCGTAATGCCTTTAATGCTTTTGATATATGATATTCTACTCCTTTTATGGAAATTCCCATCTGTTCGGCAATTTCTTTATTGGACTTGTTTTCGAATCGGCTTAGTAGAAATATCCGTCGGGTTTGTTCAGGGAGTAATTTTAATGTTTCCCGGATGATACTTTCTACTTCATCCGAGAATATTTCATTGGGATCGCATGACTCTAAAGTTGAAATACGAATAGAAAGTTCCTGTTGATGCCAATCGACCATAGATTCAAAAGCCGTGCGTTTGACTTCTTCGTGCTTCAGATAGTCCAAAGCTTTATTCTTTAATATGGTAAGTAGGAGCGGCTCTATATAATCTATTTTCTCTGTTTTTAATTTTTCCCATAATTTAATCAACGACTCGGAAGCAATATCTTCTGCTGCCAAATCATCATGAACATATGATTTGGCAAAGAAGAATGACTTCTTGTAGTAAGAAGTGTATATCTCATTAAAAGAATTTACGATAGCATTGCTCATTGGTATGTCAGTTGTGCTTCTCATTATGTACATTAAAAAGGTATAGCAAAGTTAGCAATAAACATCCATATAACTTTATGCACTGTTAGAAAATCATTTGCTTTGATAATGATGTTTTGTTAATGTGCTAGCTATCAGTGAACTGTATTTACCGACAAGTTACCTCTTTATGTAAAAGCATTTACCGCAGGATGTAACGACCTTTACCCCTTATTGTAACGCTCTTTACCTCGGCATGTAACGGCTTTTACTCCGGCATGTAAATGAAGTTACCATTTGGGGTAAACGGTGTTACCGTGAAAGGAAAGCAATTGTTATAACTTGAAGTAGTTAGATACTGCTTCTGCACATCGTTCCCCATCAATGCCGGCAGAAACAATGCCACCTGCATATCCTGCTCCTTCTCCACATGGAAACAATCCTTTAATTCTTACATGCTGCAAAGTTTCCCTGTCTCTTATGATCCGTACTGGTGCAGAGGTTCGTGTTTCCACACCAATCATTACCGCTTCATTAGTCAGGAAACCGTGGCTGTATCGTCCGAACTGCTGGAAACCTTTGCTGAGTCGGTCAGTGATGAACGGTGGCATCCAGAAGTGTAGGGGTGAAGAAATTAGCCCCGGAGCATAGGAACTTTCCGGTAAATCATAGCTCAATTTCTTACGTGTAAAATCCTGCATACGTTGTGCAGGAGCTGTCTGACGCATATTGCCTTGTTGCCAGCAATTATATTCTAATGCCTCTTGGAAATACATCATGCTGAGTTGGGGATAGGCAACACTATCATCCTGTGTAGCTGTTTTTCCATTTTCTATCTTCAATCCTTCGTTCTCCAAATCTTCCGGCCTCAATTCAACTACCATCCCTGAGTTGCTCCAACGAGATCCACGGTTGCTGGGACTCATTCCGTTGACTACAATCTGTTGCGGTCCACTGGCGGCGGGTACAACAAAACCACCCGGGCACATACAGAAACTGTATACTCCTCGTTCATCTACCTGATTTACAAAGCTGTATTCGGCGGCAGGCAGATATTTTCCCCGTCCGTTTCTGTTATGATATTGTATCTGGTCGATCAATTCCGAAGGATGTTCCAAACGTACACCGACTGCAATACCTTTAGCTTCAACCTCCACTTGATTGGCAGCCAACCAACGGTACACATCCCGTGCCGAATGCCCTGTTGCCAGGATCACCGGACCCAGAATCGTTTGTCCTGTATGGGTTTCGATACCTTTTATCTCATCTCCTTCGATAATTAAAGCCTCCATACGCGTCTCAAAGTGTACTTCTCCGCCACATTCGAGAATGGTATTCCGCATATTCTCTATCACACGTGGTAATTTATCCGTACCGATATGCGGATGTGCGTCCACTAATATAGCTGTAGAGGCACCATGCTGGCAGAATACATTCAGTATTTTGTCTACATTCCCGCGTTTTTTGCTACGGGTATAAAGCTTTCCATCCGAATAAGCGCCTGCACCTCCTTCACCGAAACTATAATTGGATTCCGGATTTACAGTATGCTCCCGGCTGATCTGAGCCAAGTCTTTTTTTCGGTCGCGTACATTCTTTCCACGCTCTACGATGATTGGGCGGAGTCCCAGTTCTATCAGTCTCAGCGCAGCGAACAGTCCGCCGGGACCGGCACCCACGACAATAACCTGTGGTTTGTCTTCTACATTCTTATAGATAGTAGGCTGGTATTCATCGTCTTTGGGCATTTCGTTCAGATATACCCGTACATTCAGATTGACGAAGATGGTTCGTTGCCGGGCATCAATGCTGCGCTTCAGGATACGTGTCGCATTAATATTCCGCACATTCAGTCCTTTTTCCTGTACGAGGTACTCTTTTAATTGTTGTTCATTGGCGGCTACTTCGGGTAGCACGCGTAGTTGGTATTCTTGTATCATAATTTATTTTTTCACCACAGAGTAACACAGAGTTCCACTGAGCTAATTATTAATTAAACAATATATCTTTTGATACCTTCTTTTAAACTCTTTACATTGAAATTGATAAGTAATCCGTGTTTTATATTAGATAGTTTTAAGTAGGTGATTAATTGTGAAGTATGAATAGGGGGTAACGTCTCTACTGATTTTAATTCTACTATAACACAATTATTTACTACTATATCTAATCGATATCCAGCATCCACTTTTATCCCTTTATAAATAATAGGTAATGCTTTTTGCCTTTCAACTAACAGGTTACATTGAGACAATTCATAAAATAAACATTCTTCATAGGCACTTTCTAATAATCCAGGTCCTAATGTTGGATGTACTTCAAAGGCCTTTTTCAATATTAATCCTGTTATATCATTTATATCCATTTTTTATATATTTAAACTCAGTGAAACTCCGTGCTACTCTGTGGTGAATCACCCGAATAGCACCCTGAATGCCTCCTCCACCTTCCGTACCGGTATCAGTTCTATTTTGATTTTCTTCGTATCAATTCCTTGTAAATTGTATTTCGGCAGCACGAACCGTTTAAATCCCAGCTTCTCTGCCTCACCGATCCGTTGTTCAATCCGGTTCACCGGACGTATCTCACCGGACAGACCGATTTCCCCTGCCATACAGACTTCCGGTTCAATAGCCGTATCCATATTGCTGGAAAGTATAGCACTGATAACCGCCAAGTCTATTGCCGGATCATTCACCTTCAATCCTCCGGCAATATTAAGGAATACATCCTTCTGTGCCAACTTGAAACCTACCCGTTTCTCCAGCACAGCCAGCAGCATATTCATTCTCCTTAGGTCGAATCCGGTAGCCGAACGTTGCGGATTACCATATACCGCACTGCTCACCAATGCCTGAGTTTCAATCAAGAACGGGCGTATCCCTTCTATGGCTGAGGCGATGGCTACACCGCTCATTCCTTCGTGATCCTGACTTAACAGTAATTCCGACGGATTGCTGACTTGCCGTAATCCATCCTGTCGCATTTCATAAATACCCAATTCCGCTGTACTGCCGAAACGATTCTTGATACTACGCAGGATACGATACATATAATGCTGGTCACCCTCAAATTGCAACACCGTATCTACGATATGTTCCAGAACTTTCGGTCCGGCAATGCTGCCTTCCTTATTAATATGCCCGATAAGCAATACCGGTGTGTGCGTTTCTTTGGCAAAGCGCAAGATACTTGCCGAGCATTCGCGTACTTGTGCAATGCTTCCCGGGGAGGATTCAATGCTTTCTGTAGAGATAGTCTGTATAGAGTCGATGATCACCAGCTCCGGCCGGGTATTTTTGATGTGAACAAAAATCTGTTCCAATGACGTTTCACAAACGATGAGGCAATCTGTGGAATTGTGCGATAACCGGTCCGCACGCAATTTCAACTGACGGGCACTTTCCTCACCCGATACATAAAGAACGCGCTTTTCAGGGATATGAAGCACAGTTTGTAGTACCAAAGTAGATTTACCGATTCCCGGTTCCCCGCCAATCAACACCAGAGAACCCGGAACCAATCCGCCTCCCAGCACCCGGTTCAACTCTTCATCATGCAAGTCGATACGCGGTTCATCATCCGCTTCTATTTCACTGAGAACGATGGGTTTTGGCTTTTCTGTCTCAATCCCGGATACCGGACGTTTGTTTACGACTTCTTTTCGTATCACTTCTTCCACATACGTGTTCCACTCTCCGCACGACGGACATTTGCCTACCCACTTCGGAGACTCCTGTCCGCAGTTGCTGCACACATAAACCGTTTTTTCTTTTGCCATAAGGAAATCTACTTGCTGAATGATTTGTCAAAGATACGAATTTAGCTGTTTACGAGGCAGAAAAACAGGACAATTTATTCCACCTCGTGCCTCCTTTATACCTCCTTCGTACCCTCTTCGTATCTGCTTCGCTATTTTCATCCTTCTATAGAAGCGAAGGAAATGCGAACCGGGTACGGCTGAAAAGAGCTTTTGACCAGAACTGTTCAGGCATCAAGTTTTATGAATAGTCCGAAAATCTTTCGGGCTGACAGAGTATTTGTAGAGCTTAAATTGTGGATTATAACAGATTAAAACAGTGAGAAAGCATATTGTGGAGTATTGTGTTATTATTGGGTGGTTTTATGTTATCACTTCTTACCCTATAGCGCTATATTTGCGTGGACTTACGAAAGAATTATATTCATAAATAAATAGAAATCCGATAGATGAAAAAAGTGTTATTAAATCTGGTATTCCTTTTTGCTTTGGTATGTTTTGCTGGGGCACAGGAGTTTAAGGTTGCTGATATTTTCAGTGACAATATGGTGTTGCAGCAAAAAATAAATAATCCGTTCTGGGGTTGGGGAAAACCGGGAACGAAAGTGACTATTTCCACTTCATGGAATCCGGATAAAGAATATACGGGAGTTGTTAATTCTAAAGGTACCTGGAAGATAGCCGTACCTACGCCTGCTGCCGGAGGACCTTATGAGGTGACAGTCACTGCCAATAAGAAAAAAGTCTTTCAGAATGTGTTTGTGGGAGAAGTATGGTTGGCAAGCGGACAGTCCAACATGAGTATGCCGCTGAAAGGATATTATTGCCAGCCGGTACTGGGATCTACAGAGGCCATATTGTCTTCAGCAAAAAAGCAAATACATTTCATTAATATACCTACTTTAGCGGCCTATAAACCATTGGAACATTTTGAGGCCGAATGGGTGAAGGCTTCTCCGGAGAATGTAGCGGAATGTACGGCTGTGGGATGGTTCTTTGCAGATTTCTTACAGCGCAATATGGATGTGCCGGTCGGTATTATCAATGCCAGTTATGGAGGCTCCAACATCGAAGCATGGATGAATGCGGAAGCTTGTAAACAATTTGATGATATCCCCGTACCGCCATTGAGTGATGAAACTTCTCCGTGGATTAGCAATGTGCCTACGGTTTTGTACAATGGTATGATTCACCCACTGGTGGGATATGGCATAAAAGGTATTATCTGGTATCAGGGTGAGTCTAATATTTTCAATGTGCCCCGTTATGCTCCCTCGGTTGCTGCCATGGTAGGTAAATGGCGCGAAGCCTGGGGATTGGGAGAAGTACCTTTTTATTATGCACAGATTGCCCCTTACGATTATAAAGAGTGGAACTTTTTCACACCTCAATGGCCGGAAGTTTCGGCTTATCAACGGGAAGCGCAAAGACAGTGCCTAACGTTAATTCCAAACTCTGCAATGGCAGTACTGTTGGATGTAGGAGAGCGATATCTGATCCATCCGAGAAGGAAAAAAGAAGTAGGCGACCGTTTGGGCATGCTGGCACTCTCTAAAACCTATGGAATGAAAGGATTTGAAGCGGAAAGTCCGACTTTCAGCAAAATGGAGGTTGAGGGAAATAAGGCTATTATTCATTTTGACAATCAATTTAATGGGCTTACCAGCTATGGAAAGACTTTGGAACTGTTTGAGATATCCGGAGACAATAAGGTATTCCATAAGGCGGACGCCTATATTGATGAAGAAAAAGGCACTGTGGTAGTCACATGCAAGTATGTGGCAGAGCCTAAAGCTGTGAGATATGCATTTAAGGATTTTGTAAAGGCGGAATTATTTGGTACGGGCGGTCTGCCGGTATCCTCCTTCCGCACTGATGATTGGGATTAATTAATAACATGATACTATGCGAAAACTATTGATTTTATTAGTATCGGCTTTGCTCCCGTGGTTATCTGCCCGGTCGCAGAAACCGGTTTATAAAGATGCGGGACAGCCTGTTGAAACCAGAGTGAAAGATTTGCTGAATCGGATGACATTGCATGAAAAGGTGCTTCAACTGAATCAATATACATTTGGGGAGAATGATAATCCCAATAATATAGGTACGGAGGTGAAAAATCTTCCGGCGGAGATTGGTTCGCTGATTTATCTCCATACCGATCCGAAGTTGCGTAACCGGATTCAGCGTAAGGCAATGGAAGAATCTCGTCTGGGGATACCCATTCTCTTTGGATTTGATGTGATTCACGGGTTGCGTACGGTGTATCCGATTTCATTGGCACAGGCTTGTAGCTTTAATCCTGATTTAGTGACTCAGGCTTGCGGGATGGCCGCTAAGGAATCTGTATTGTCGGGTATCGACTGGACATTTTCGCCTATGATTGATGTGGCGAGAGATCCCCGTTGGGGACGTATTTCCGAATGTTATGGAGAAGATCCTTACCTGAACACAGTCTTTGGTGTAGCATCGGTAAAAGGTTACCAGGGCGAGAAACTGTCTGATTCGTATTCTATCGCAGCTTGCCTGAAACATTATGTAGGTTATGGTGCATCCGAAGGCGGACGGGATTACAGGTATACGGATATATCACCCCAAGCCTTATGGGAAACTTATCTGCCGCCTTATGAGGCCTGTGTGAAAGCAGGTGCCGCCACGCTTATGAGCAGTTTTAATGACATTAGCGGAGTACCGGCTACCTCAAACCATTACATCTTAACTGAAATACTGAAGAATAAGTGGCGGCATGACGGTTTTGTCGTATCCGACTGGAATGCAATAGAGCAGCTGATTTATCAGGGTGTTGCCAAGGATCGCAAAGAAGCTGCGTATAAGGCTTTCCATGCCGGTGTGGAGATGGATATGCGTGACAATGTTTATTATGAATATTTAGAGCAGTTGGTTGCTGAAAAGAAGATAGAAATTTCGCAGATAGATGATGCGGTTGCCCGTATACTTCGAGTCAAATTTCGCCTGGGCTTATTTGATGAACCTTATACGGAAGAGCTGACCGAGCAGGAACGTTATTTGCAAAAAGAGGATATTGCTTTGGCAGCGCGTCTGGCAGAAGAATCAATGGTGCTGTTGAAGAATGAAAAGAATTTGTTGCCTCTTTCTTCAACGGTTAAAAGAGTTGCGTTGATAGGACCTATGGTCAAGGATCGTTCCGATTTGTTGGGTGCTTGGGCTTTTAAAGGTCAGGCCGAAGATGTGGAGACCATTTATGAAGGAATGCAGAAAGAATTTGGTGATAAAGTGCGGCTGGATTATGAGCAGGGTTGTGCATTGGATGGAAATGATGAATCGGGTTTCTCCGCTGCCTTGAAAACGGCTGAGGCATCCGACGTAGTGGTGGTATGTTTAGGTGAGTCCAAACAGTGGAGTGGAGAGAATGCTTCACGCTCTACAATTGCTTTGCCCGATATTCAGGAAAAGTTGCTTTTGCATTTGAAGCAGGCGAATAAGCCCATTGTACTTGTGCTTTCCAGTGGTCGCCCTCTTGAATTGATCAGATTGGAACCTCAGGTAGAAGCTATCATTGAGATGTGGCAGCCCGGTGTTGCGGGAGGAACTCCCTTGGCAGGCATTTTATCGGGCAGGGTGAATCCTTCCGGAAAGTTGTCAGTGACATTCCCGTTGTCTACAGGTCAGATACCGGTCTACTATAATATGCGGCAGTCTGCCCGTCCGTTCGATGCGATGGGGGATTATCAGGATATTCCTACCGAACCTTTGTATCCGTTCGGGTATGGATTGAGTTATACTACCTTTACTTACTCTGATGCAAAACTTTCTTCCTTGAAAATCAAGAAGAATCAGAAGATAACAGCCGAGGTTACAGTGACTAATTCGGGTAAGGTGGAAGGAAAAGAAACCGTGCTGTGGTATGTGTCCGATCCGTTTTGTAACATTTCCCGTCCTATGAAAGAGCTGAAATTCTTCGAGAAACAATCGTTGAAGTCCGGTGAAAGCAGAGTCTTTCGGTTTGAGATTGACCCTATGAGAGATTTGAACTATACGGATGCAACGGGCAAATGCTTTTTGGAGGCGGGTGAATTTATAGTGTCGGTAGGTGGTCGGAAACTGACTTTTGAAGTAGTGGACTAAGTTTTCCGGTGAATAAACAGTCTTTGATAAAAATAGATATGACCTATGAATAGAATAAATACCCTGTTGCTGTTGTTGTGCATATTCCTTCCGGGAGTGGCGCAGAATGTATCTGACGGATGGAATAAAAATAGAACGGCAAGATTGACCAAACCTGTATTTGTCTATAACAATTGGTCCGCCTACGATGAATTGTCTGATAACACTCCTCTGGATGAGGCATTGGCAATGAAAGAGTTGGATCACATTGTGCGTTTGAAAAAATCGGGTGTACAGGTGGATTATTATATGATGGATGCATTCTGGTTTGATGTGAATGAGGGATATCGTAAATGGAGGCCGGACTGCTGGCCGGAAGGTCCCAAACGTTGGTTGGATGCGTGTAAAAGAGAAGGAATAAAGCCCGGATTGTGGTTTTCTACGAACCTGCTGCGCATAGGTGGAGAGGCAAATACGATGAAGATTATTCCGGAATGGGAAAGCTCTGTGGCGGAAGACGGAACAACTCTTTGTCTATTCAGGGGAGGATATTTGCACCATCTTATGCAGACCCTGCAAATGTACGCGGATATGGGTATCAAGATGTTCAAATTTGATTTTGCTTATTTTGATGCGGCAACTCCTGATGCCAAATGTACGATGTTGCCTACTGATATTGAGGAACAGAATAAAAATGCCTTTATTTCTGCCATAAAAGAATTTCGTTATAAGAATCCGGATGTACTTTTTATTGGCTACAATGGTTTCGGGGGTGATATGGAAAATACGGTTACTCCGTTTCGAAAAACGGTAGACCTGCGTTGGCTGGAAATATTTGATACGATGTATTGCGGTGATCCCCGCTTGTCCGATGTGCCGATGATGAATTTCTGGCGTTCACAGGATTTGTATTCGGATCACATGACCTTTCAATACTTGTTTAACGGAGTACCGGTACAGCGCATTGACAACTGTGCTTTTATGATTGGCACCACGGGTACTTGTTATAACAGGGCTTTAAATGCCTGGAAAGGCATGATGATTCTGACGATGGCACGCGGAGGCTGGCTGAATGTCTGTCATGGAAACATTGATTTGCTAAATGATGATGATGTCCGCTGGATGGCTAAAGTGCAGCAATTGTATATGAAGGTACAACAGTATGGAAATATTTCAGCATTCGGTGCTATCCCCGGCAAAGCGCTGCCATACGGATACATGGCTTCCGCTGAAGGAGGAAACCTTTATACTGTGATAAACGCATCACAAGAGAAAGTCAAAGTAACGTTGCCTGAAGCGACAGGAACGGGGAGGGTGCTTTTTACGGATAGTGGTTTTATGCCTGTTTTAGAAAATAATATTGTGGAATTGGGGCCGGAACAGATGGTTGTTGTCGGATACGGCAAGTTCAGTACCCGGGAGTATGATTTAGGTATTGAGAAAGATATCGTTATCCCTGCAACAATTCAAAAGGTAAAAATAGATGTGCAAAAGAAAAATGAGCATACCTTGCAGGCACATTACACCCCTTCGAAAGGGAAAACTGTACGGATTCTCTTTCAGCAACTGGATGAGCGTGGAAAAGCATTCCGTTCGTGGGGCGGTGCTCCTCCCACCGGGATTAAAATGGACCATTTCTTCGATATAGAAATAAAGCAGGGCAAGCGTTCTGTTCCGATAAAGAAATCGCATGATAAGATGATCTGGTGCGGCTTGTCATGGGCGGTAGGAGAGGTTTCTGCTGACGATATAAAAGAAGGACGTCCGTTGGAAATAAGTTGTACCACTATAGATGGGAATAGCGAACACTGCTTATTGGAAGTTTACGAGGTTGAATATTCTGCTGATAAGAAATAAGATTGGAAAAGGGATGACTGGAACAGTTTCACAGTCATCCCTTTTTTGAGGTTATCGGTCTCCTTTTTTCAGATCCCTGAAATTCTTGGGTGTTTCATTATATATTTCCTTAAAGCACTTGATGAAATAATGAGCTTGGTTAAAACCAGTCAGGTAGGCAATTTCCGCAATTGACAAATCGCTGTGTATCAATAGCTCGGATGCTTTTCGAAGCCGGATAGCCCGGATAAACTGATTGGGTGTCTGCCCGATAAGCATTCTGAACTTCTTATGAAGCACTGTCTTACTGATATTCATGGCTATTGAGAATTCCTCAATGTTGAAGTCCGCCTTATCCAGATTCTCTTCTATCACCTTCAGGGCCTGTTGCAGGAATACTTCCTTGGAATTGAATTCAATGGTATCACTGTCTTTGGCTATCAGATTCTTTAGGAGTTGTTCTTTTCGTTTCTGGCGCGTATTCAGGATATTCATGATCTGATTGATCAACGCTTCCGTATCAAAAGGTTTCTTGATATAGATGTCAGCGCCTTCTTTATACCCCCTTAGTTCATCTTCAGATGAAGTTTTGGCAGTCAGTAATATAACGAATATATCGGCATAAAGGGAATTTTCCTTTATATGGCGGCACAGTGTCAGGCCGTCCATACCGGGCATCATGATGTCCGATATTACGATTTCAGGAAGATACTCACCTACTAATTTCAAGGCTTCTTCTCCATGGGTGGCTGTCACTACGTTGAAGTGCTCCGCCAATTTGCCCGTAAGGTATTTAAGTATCTGTTCGTTATCTTCTACCAGTAATATGGTGGCACTGTTCTCTATATTGGTTGCCTGTGCTTTAAATTCGGTAATATCAGTTGTTTCCTGATATTCTTCTGAATTCTCTACCGGTAGTTTGATGCACAGTGTGGTGCCTTGTCCGGGCTGTGAGTCAATAGAAACTGTACCGTTCATTACTGATACGAATTTCTTCACTACATATAATCCTATGCCCAATCCGTTAGGAGTGTTTTCCTTATTGTATTGGGGTTCCCGAAAGAATTTATTGAATACTGTTGCCTGGTATAGCTGATTGATACCCGGGCCCGTATCTTTTATGAATACGCTCAATTGTCCGTCTATATATTCCAGTGCCACCGATACACTGCCTTGATCGGGTGTGTACTTGATGGCATTACTCAGCAGGTTATATAGAATCCTTTCAAACTTCACACTGTCAATCCATATATGTATGGAAGGGATGTTGGCCTGATAGGCTAGCTGGATTTTTTTAGAGCTTGCCAGATAATTGAATGCATTCACTATGATGCGGCAGAATGATACGATTTCTATGTTTCTATTGTTTATCTTTACTTCAGAGAATTCCACTCGCTTGAAGTCAAGGATTGTAGAAAACAGATCGGATAAGAATGCAGCATTCTTAGTGATGATGGATAGTCTTTCATACTGAATATCATCTTCTTTGGTTTCACGCAACATATCATTGGCAGGTGCCAGTATCAAAGATAAAGGTGTAATCAGGTCGTGCCCGAGACTTTCGAAGAAACTTTCCTTTTCTTTTAATAGTTCTTCTTTTTTCAATGTCTCCATCTCCTGTATCTTTTGTATACTCTTTCTTCTGTAGTGTCTGATAATCATATATATTATGAGTGCGATGCTCAACAGGATAATCAGGAAGGAAATGAAATAGAACAAAGGTGTTTTCCACCAGGGCGGAGCGACAATAATACTCATGGACCAGCATGGCTTGGTGCCTGACTCTTCGTTATATTTCATAATTTCCAGAGTATATGTGCCGGGGTTAAGTTGTGAGAAGGTCAGAGGTACGGACATATCGAGATATTGCCAACTGTCGGTAAAACCGATCATCCTGTATAGGTATTTGTTGCAGTAGTTGGCTTCCCCTATTTCAGTAAAGGACAGGGATATCCATTTGGAGGCATAAGACAGGGTGATAGAAGGAATATATTCGGTATTCTCTTTTAAAATCACCCGGTTGTTTATCGTATCGCCTACCTGTATCTTTTGGTGGTTGATCTCCAGATCGGTCAATATGAGTTTGGTCTTATCATACTGATGCAGTGCCTTTTCCACATCCACAACCATGAGTTGTTCGGTATTGCCGAACAGGATATATTCTTTGTTTTCATAGGTTATTTTTTCGGCTGAAAGGATAGAAGAGTTGCCCCAATAGCTGATATTCGGTTCGCAGATGCGCTGTTCACTGTTTATATAGCAGAATATCTTCTCACCGATGAAGAACCATAGATTCTGGTTGTCATCGAGCAACAATGACTTGATGGCTCCTTGCGGCAATGGGTATGTAGGGAATGCGGTAGAAACTTGCAGTGAATCATTGGCTACTTCCATCTTCAACAGATTGTTTGATGTTCCTATCCACCAGCATTTATTACTTTTATCTTCTATGATAGAGTAAACAATCTCCTGGTCGATGATTTTGTCTTTTAGAGTGACCTGGCCTGATGCATTGAAGATAGAGAGCCCATTGTGTGAAGCTATAAACAATTGATTGTCACGATAAGGTATGATAGCGTTTATCCTGTCCCGACTGAAATAGTCATAATGGATATAATCTTTTATTTGCCGGTTCTTCTTGTCCAGGCATACGGACATCAAACCGTTTTGTTTGGTGCCTATCCACACTTTATTGTCTTTTATATAGAAAGTCGTAATCTTTTCTAATTCAGTGCTTGCCGTAAATTCTTTCCATTGAATTTCCTGCGAATTATTATTCTGGAAAGAATATAATAATCCTATGCCATCGTGCCCCACTAACGTAATATCCTTATTTTGCCCGATAGATAAGATATGGTCCTTGAATTTGTCTTTACTTTTATAGTTCTCCTTTTCGGTAGAAGTACGCATATTGAAATGATACATACCGTCGCCTAAGGTTCCCAACAGTATTTTGTCTTGTAAAAGGGCGATAGAAGTGATGGGAGAATGCGTTTTACGAATTGAGAGTAATTGGTTGATTCCCCTGTCTGAGGAGGAGTATTTATAGAGTCCTTTTCCGTATGAACCTATCCAGATGTTATCAAGGCTATCTTTATAAATGGCATTGATAAAAGTGGTACCCAGATGTTCTGTGCCGGGTAGTGGATAAATACGCTCTTGTTCTTTATCATATACTTTTATTCCTTCTCCCCAGGTACCGATCAAAAGTTTGTTTGCTTCTCCTTCTATGCGGTATATAGGGGTATTGCTGTTATGCAGATGGATGGTCCGGGCTTGTTCGGGTTGTTGGCTCCAGGTTAATTCATAGAGCGCATTATCCCATGAAGAGTAATACAGTGTATTGTCTTCTCCGGTGTCGTGTAGTTGTGTGATGGTCTGGTTCTTGGGAGTAATGTCTGCCCATGTTTGTTTTCGGGAGTTGTACATCACAAGTCCTGTATAGGTGCTGATCCATATATGTCCTTTAGGCTTTTCCACAAAACTGGAGACAATGGCTCCTGAATGGCTGCGTTCGGCTGTGAAACTGGTACGTTCTGTATTTTTGGGAGTTAATTTGCATATACCTTCTTCCCAGCTTCCCAACCAGATGTTATGATCAGAGTCTTCGAATATGGAAACAATCCGGTTAGGGATGGGTTCGGAAACCTGTTCATTGAGGTGAATGAACAGGTCGGTCCGCGGATTGTATATATCTACTCCTCCGGTCTTAAAGCCAATCCATAACAAGCCTTTGGAATCAAGGAACAAGGTTTCTATATTATTATTCTTAAGACTGTTGTTTGTTGCTTTCCCCGATTTATAGACTTTAAACCGATGTCCGTCAAAACGGTTAAGCCCATCTTCTGTGGCAATCCACATATAATAGTCATTTTCACAGATAGAAGTGATTTCAGAACTTGATAATCCATCTGCTAAATCATAATGCAATAGCTTCTGTGCTCCGGCAGTGGAAGCTAAAAAGAGTACGAATATAAATAATAGCTTTCTCATAATTTTAATGTTTAGGGCAATGCATCATATATTGTTCGAGTAAATCCTCCATTTCTTTTGCAGGTAAAGACTCTATTAAACGGATATGCTTTCCAGTTTTTGTAGCTCTCCATGTATTATTACCCTCAGAGTCTACAGATATAATTCCCCGTTCACTGATATAATAAGGAGTATAGCCTTTTATGGCTACCCAAACAGTTGCCTGATCCCAACTCCATCTACCTTGTGGTTCTCCCTGCGACATGCTTAGTAAAAACACATCTTTTATAGGATGATTTTCTACAGGCATCCGGCTAACCCGGCGACCGGTTATTATGTTGTAGCCAATCTCGAATCCACAGAAAATAATTTCTGTAGGCCAATGGTTCATAACGAAAGAGGAGGAGGAAGCGTCACAATATACATTATATTCTCGTCCTTCGGGGAATATCCCTGCCATGGAAACTAACTTTTTAACCTTTCTGCGTACAAGTTCTGCTCCTGTTTCCGGTGAAAATTCGTCTCCTTTTGATTGTAGTAGTTCTTTTAGGTTGGAGAAAGCTCCGATGGTGCAGATTGTGACACTATTATCCGGTTGCGTGCATAAAACAGAGCGATATACCTTGACAGCATTGGGGGCATCTGATGATTTGGCTATTCGGTGGGGATATTTCTGAGGCAAAACTTCAGTCCATTTCTTGTTGTGCGGGCATTCCAATGTGACTGCACTTTCTCCTTTGGCAACGCCAAGAGGAATATCAGGTCGCTTGAAGTATGTATTAATGATTTCAATGCAAGGAATTGTTAATTCGGACTTATTAGAAGATACAGTAGCCAGTATATCTACATATCCACTATCAGCTAAGGCATGCATCACTGCCATGGCACCCACGTCATCGTAGTCAGGTCCCAAGTCCGTATCTAAAATCAATCGGACCTTATCAGCATTAGTTATATTTGAAGGGCTGCATCCACAAAGGAGAAGCAATAAGAAAGAGTATAAAATAAATCTCATTCTATTCATAGCATACTGATTAAAATTCAATATTCAAAAGTAGGAAAAAATAAGCGATTCCCTTCTTTTTGAAGACGCTTAAAAATATAAGAATCGTGCCGATTGATAACAAATTCCTGTTTTTGATAGCGGATACAGGAATTTGTTATTCTTTTGTGCTTTTCTGTTATCTTGTTTATAAAGAAACAGGGACTTTTGCATCAGTAACTTTTTAATTTAAAATATTATGAATAAACAACATGTTTTGCAAAGACGAATCATCTTCGGATTGCTATTCCTTGGTGGAGTAACTTTCTCCTATGCATCAACGGAAAAAGATCTCGGTTCTTCAACATCAGCCATTACACAACAGGCTGTAACTGTAAAAGGTTCTGTGAAGGATGCTGCCGGTGAAGCGATAATTGGAGCTTCTGTAGTAGTAGAAGGTACTACGAATGGTCTGATTACAGATGTAGACGGACATTTCTCTATTCAGGCATCAGTAGGACAAAATCTCGTGATTTCTTATATAGGTTATGAAACGCAAGTCGTGAAAATAGCCCGGGCAAACCAGCAAATCAATATTGTATTGAAAGAAAGCTCGGAGTTGATCGACGAAGTTGTGGTTGTAGCCTATGGTACGCAGAAAAAAGCCAATCTGACGGGAGCGGTATCTTCTGTAAAGGTCAATGATATTAAAGACATTCCGGTATCCAATACTTCCAGTTTGCTGCAAGGACGAATGAGTGGTGTTACCGTGAGCTCTTTCTCTGCGCAACCCGGTGCTGAGGGAGATGTGGAAATCCGTATCCGCGGTATAAACACTTTTGGTGACAGTAATCCTATGGTGCTGATTGACGGTGTGGAAGGAAGCCTCAACAGTGTTTCTCCGAATGATATTGAAAACATATCAGTATTGAAGGATGCGGCTTCCGCTTCTATATATGGTGTACGTGCTGCCAACGGTGTAGTTCTGGTTACAACGAAACGGGGAAATGCAGACAAGAAGACATTATCTTACAGCGGATCCTATGGTGTACAGAAAGCTACGGTTCTGCCCACATATATTAATTCATGGGATTGGGCTACTCTTTATAATGAGCAGAATGAGGCAATGGGAGATGTAACTACGAATTTTACTCCTGAAATGATTCAGCAAATGAAGGATGGATCGAGACCGGATTTGTTTGCCAATACCCGCTGGTCGGACAAAATATTCCGTTCTGCTCCTATCCAGACCCACCATTTGTCTATGTCGGGTGGTAATGCCACTTCTCATTATATGGGTTCGGTAGGATATATGGGACAGGATGGTATCATGGAAGGTACAAGTACTGACCGTTTTAATTTCCGTCTGAATGCTGACAGCAAGTTCATTGATATAATCACTTTAGGACTGAATGTTTCTGGTAACCATGAAGAAGTAGAGGAACCTACCATTGGTACTTACTATGTATTCGAACAGATGAAATGGCATTCCCGTCCTTCGGTACCTTATAAATACAGCAATGGTGAATGGGGATTTGTGGATGGTAATGATAAAATGCAGGCTATTAAAAACCCGGCTTATGCCACTACCATAACCTCAAAGAAGAAATACAGCCGTTTCGACGGTAAGGCTTTCCTGGAAATAGAACCGATCAAGAACCTGTCTATCAAGACCAGCTTTGCTTATCAATATAACCAATGGAACAGTATTGGTGCTGAACCTGCTTATATTCCTCAGGATTCGTATGGTAACCCTGTGGGAGGTAGTGGTAAGAATTACCTGACCGATGCTTATTATTCCGAAACTCAGTGGATCAACGAAAACATTATTACTTATCACTTTGATGTGAACGGCCATGCTTTCAACTTCTTGCTGGGGCAGTCTAACCAATATAATAATTTCCGTTCTACCACGGCAACAGGTGAAGATCTTCCGAGCGACAATATCGCCGTATTGAACGGTGCTTTAAGTACTTCTGCTAAGGGAGATGCTGCCGAAGCTGCTTTGAGATCATTCTTTGGCCGTGTGAACTACAATTACAAGGATCGTTATTTGGCTGAATTCAACCTCCGTCGTGATGAGTCTTCCAGAATACCTAAAAAGAACCGTACCGGTTATTTCCCTTCTGTATCTGTGGGCTGGAACATTGCTCAAGAGGCTTTCATGGAGAAATATAGCTTTATCAGCCAGTTGAAACTAAGAGGTAGCTGGGGTGAACTGGGTAACCAGGAGATCGGTTACTATCCGTTTGCACAATATATCGGTTTGGGTAATAACTATGTATGGGGTGACAACAAAGTTTCGGGTGTGGCTATTTCCTCATTGGCTAATCCTGACATTAAATGGGAAACAACCGCTACTACGGATATAGGTATAGATGCCGCTTTCCTGAACAACAAGATTACCCTTACTGCTGACTATTTCTACAAGAAGACTTCTGATATTTTGCTGCAATTGCCCATCCCCGGAATTGTGGGTATTTCTACTGAACCTTATGTGAATGCTGCATCGGTAAAGAATGAAGGTTGGGAATTCGCTTTAGGTTATAATGATCAATGGGGTGACTGGAAATTCGGTGCAAATGTCAACTTCAGTAAGGTGAAGAATGAAATTCTCGACCTGCACGGTAAAGATTCATGGATTACAGACTGGTCTATCAATCTGGAAGGGTATCCTATCAATTCTTATTATGGTTATGTAGCCGATGGATTGTATCGCACACAGGCTGAAGTGGATGAAGCTAATGAAAAGAATTCTGTTGGCGGTGGTGCTTTGAAGTTGGGTGATGTCCGTTACAAGGATGTCAGCGGTCCGGAAGGCAAGCCGGATGGAGTAGTGGATACTTACGACCGTACAGTGATCGGTAATCCGTTCCCTGATTTTACTTACGGTTTCGGTTTGAATGCTGCTTACAAAGGATTTGATTTCTCTGCTTTCTTCCAGGGTGTAGCCGGTGTGGACCGTATTGTGATGGATTATCCTACCGTTTCGGGTAACGTTACGACGGCATTCCTGGACCGTTATTCTGAAAGTGCTAACCCTAATGGGAACTTCCCACGTCTGGGTAATGGTGACTATAACAGCCAACCCTCTTCATTCTGGTTGAAAGATGCTTCTTACCTTCGTCTGAAGAACATCGAATTGGGATACTCTTTCAAACAAGAATGGATTCGCAAGGCGAAACTGGAACGCTTAAGAATATATGTTTCTGCACAGAATATCCTGACTATTACCGGCATTGACGATTACGATCCTGAAAAGTATGGAACTGATACTCGCGGTCATGCTTATCCCAATGCCAAGACATTCTCTGTGGGCTTAAACATTACATTATAATTTAAAATAAAGAAGATCATGAAAAAAATATATTATTCAGTTATTTTGTCATTAGCCTTTTCCCTCTTTTCTTGTTCAGACTTCCTGGATCGTGAATCTTTGTCAGAGTTGTCTAACGGTAATTTTTGGAATACAGAGGCTGATGCGACTAAAGCGTTGGTAGGTTGCTACGATGCTTTGCAAAGTGAAGGTAGCTTGGGATTTTGCTGGCCGGGTGGAAATACTTGTAGTTTGCGTGAATTGGAATTTGCTACGGATAACGGCTATTTTGCCTGGATTCCGTGGGTGGGTCCCGATGTGATCACTACCAATACCATGAGCCCCACAGCAGCTGTTACTAAGGCTGTATGGAATGCTTCTTATGCAGGTATTGCACGATGCAATAATGTTATTGAAAAAGTACCGCAAATGCTGGAGAACGGTAAAATAGGTGAAGAAGCAGGTACAAGAATCGTTTGTGAGGCTAAGTTCATCAGAGCGTTGTTTTATAATCACCTGACCAGTCTGTACCGTGATGTTCCGAAGGTGTTTAATGTGTTGACTACTGAAACGAGCCAGGTACCTAAGTCGCAGAAATCAGAAATTGTAGCTGACATAATCAAGGATCTGAAGGACATTACTGCCGAAGGAATGTTACCTGTTACGGCTGATAGAGGCCGTGCTACCAGAGGTGCTGCATTGGGCTTACTGACCCGTGTATACCTGTACAACGAGATGTATAAGGAGGCTGCCGATGCTGCTTTACAGGTTATTAACCTGAGCCAATATGAGATAGACCCGAATTACAGTACCCTGTTTACGGAAGCTGGTGGTGCCAGCAAAGAAATAGTATTTGCCATTCGCTTTAAAAATACCGACCAACAAAATGGTGAGGGTGGTTTCTTAGCTTATAACTACGGTTATCCGATGGAATGGCAGTTGCCTTATCCGAATTTAGCAAACGATTTTTATTGCAAGGATGGCAAACCTATTACCTCTTCGGGAATCTATGATCCGGATGATGATTCAACTCGCGACCCGCGTCTGACGTATACATTGATGACGAAGAATGGTGATACGTATGACGGCAAGGTAAGTGATGCATGGTGGTCCTGGAACAGTCCATTCCAGTTGTTTATGCGTAAATATCAGAATCAGCCTACTACATGGACTGCCGATAATCAGGATATGTATGTCATTCGCTACGCTGATGTACTGTTAATGCGTGCTGAAGCTTTGGCTAAGCAAAATACGGGTAAAGACGAAATTATGTCAATGGTGAACCAGGTGCGCCAGCGTGCCGATGTGATGATGCCGAAGGTGGAAGATGCCGAAGGTTCTAATCTCTCTTATGATCAATTGCTCGACGTGGTGAAGCATGAAAGAAGAGTGGAACTGGCTTTGGAAGGTACCCGTTATTTTGATCTTATGCGCTGGAAAGAAATGGATAAAGCATATGAAAGATGCCGGGCAGACGGTGGGGCAGGTTCTCATATCTTCGATTCGTCAAAAGGATATGTATGGCCTATACCTCAATCAGAGTTAGACAACAACAGAGCTTTGGTTCAGGCACCGGAATGGGGTGGTAAATAATTGAAATAAATTCCAGATAGAGGCTGGCCGGATGAAAATCCTGTCAGAAGGCCGGCCTTTGCTCTGCTAAATATAATGATATGAGAAGTATATACAGCCTATTGTTTTTGTTAATAACGTTGGGATTGAGTAGTTGTAGTGAAAAGAAGCCCACCCTTCGGGAACAATCTTTCGATGAGGAGTGGTTGTTCCATCGTGGGGATATTGTTGAAGGTGAGAGATCAGATTTAGATGACTCACAATGGCGTCAGGTGAACCTCCCGCACGATTGGAGTATTGAAGATATCCCTGGAACAAATTCTCCTTTTACTGCAGATGCTGTCACCGAGGTTTCGGGAGGTTTTACTGTGGGTGGAACTGGCTGGTATAGAAAACATTTTTATGTGGATGCAGCTGAGAAAGGGAGATGTATTGCTGTCGCTTTCGATGGAATTTATATGAATGCAGACATTTGGGTGAATGATCACCATGTAGCCGATCATGTTTATGGATATACTGCATTCGAGCTGGATATAACAGACTATGTGCGATTTGGAGAAAAAAATCTGATAGCTGTTCGTGTAAAGAATGAAGGTCTGAACTGTCGTTGGTATACAGGTTCGGGGATCTACAGGCATACTTTCTTGAGGATAACCAATCCGCTGCATTTTGAAACTTGGGGAACATTTATCACTACACCTGTTGCCACAACAAATAAAGCGGAGGTACATGTACAGAGTATTCTGGCAAATATTGAGAAAGCAAACGGAAAAGTGATTCTGGAAACGCAGATTGTAGATAAGGAGAATCGTACTGTAGCTCGGAAAGAGCAACAGATAACATTGGATAACAAAGAAAAAACAGAGGTTGGCCATACATTAGAAGTGGCTTCTCCGCAATTATGGTCTACAGACAACCCCTACTTATATAAAGTTGTAAACCGTCTTCTGCAAGACAATAAAATTATAGATGAAGAATGTATTTCAATAGGTATACGCAATATTGCATTTAGCGCAGAGAATGGTTTCCAACTGAATGGTAAATCCATGAAACTAAAAGGCGGATGTATCCATCATGACAATGGCCTTTTGGGTGCAAAGGCTTTTGACCGGGCAGAGGAAAGGAAAATAGAACTACTGAAAGCGGCTGGTTTCAATGCGCTGCGTTTATCCCACAATCCCCCCTCAACTGCTTTACTCAATGCCTGCGACCGTTTAGGTATGTTGGTGATAGATGAGGCTTTTGATATGTGGCGACAAGGTCATTTCAAGGATGATTACGGACAGTATTTTGATAAGTTATGGAAAGAAGATCTGTATAGCATGGTTGCGCGGGATAGAAATCACCCTTGTGTCATAATGTGGAGTATCGGCAACGAAATCAAAGACAAAGAAACTGCTGAAGTGGTAGAGGTATGCAGGGAGTTGACAGGTTTTGTGAAGGCGCTTGATACAACGCGGCCTGTTACGGCGGGAGTTAATTCTATTGTTGATGCAACGGATGATTTTCTGGCTCCTCTGGATGTTTGTGGTTATAATTACTGTTTAAACCGTTATGAATCGGATGCCAAACGTCACCCGGACCGCATTATCTATGCTTCGGAGTCCTACGCATCTCAGGCCTATGATTATTGGAAAGGAGTAGAAGATCATTCATGGGTGATCGGCGATTTTATCTGGACTGCTTTTGACTATATTGGTGAGGCAAGTATCGGCTGGTGTGGGTATCCGCTTGATAAACGTATTTTTCCTTGGAATCATGCCAATTGTGGTGATTTGAATCTTTCGGGCGAACGTCGTCCCCAGTCCTATTTGCGTGAAACGTTATGGAGTGATGCACCGGTATCCCATATTGTTGTGACGCCTCCTGTTCCTTCTTTTCCTCTGAATCCGGATAAGGCGGATTGGAGTGTATGGGATTTTCCGGATGTTGTGGATCATTGGAATTTCCCGGGATATGAGGGGAAAAAGATGACAGTATCTGTATACTCCAATTGTGAACAGGTTGAACTGTTCTTGAATGGGGAATCTTTAGGAAAACAAGAAAATACTGCCGATAAGAAAAATACGCTTGTCTGGGAAGTACCTTATGCCCATGGAATATTGAAAGTCGTAAGTTATAATAAAGGCGGTGAAGTGGGCACTGCAACGTTGGAAAGTGCCGGTAAGGTTGAAAAGATCAGATTATCTGCGGACAGAACGGAAATCGTAGCTGATGGTAATGATCTAAGCTATATCACATTAGAATTGGTAGATAGTAAAGGCATTAGAAATCAGTTGGCTGAAGAATTGGTAGAATTTTCTATAGAAGGAGATGCTACGATTGAAGGAGTAGGTAATGCCAACCCTATGAGCATAGAAAGTTTCGTTGCTAATAGCCGGAAGACGTGGCGCGGAAGTAACTTATTGGTTGTTCGTTCCGGGAAATCTTCAGGACGGATTATTGTAACAGCAAAGGTAAAGGCACTGCCGGTTGCGAGTATTACTATAACTCAGAAAAAATAGAGACTGCCTAAAAATCAAATTTAAAAGAAGTATGAAGTTGAGAGCATTATTAAAACGATCTATATTTGTCATCATAAGCTCGTTGATTGTCACAGCATGCAGTCAGGGCACGGATTGTTCCGTACGAAAGATTAAATTTGATCAGGATTGGAAGTTCCATCTTGGCCAAATGGAAGATGCTGCAAAAGAATCTTACGATGATTCGGAGTGGCGGGTATTAAATCTGCCACATGACTGGAGTGTAGAGCCTCTTGCCGGTTCGGATGGCTTATCGGTAGGACCTTTCTCCAAAGAAAGTGCCGGAGGTTTTGCCACCGGACAAACCGTAGGTGGTGAAGGCTGGTATAGAAAATCATTTACTATTGACCGTAAAGATGCTCATAAACTTCATTCTCTTTATTTTGAAGGAGTCTATGCGCAGTCCGAAGTATGGGTGAACGGACAAAAAGTGAATTTCAATGCGTATGGATATTCGTCCTTCAAATGTGATATTACTTCATATTGTCATCCGGCAGGTGAAGTGAACACCATTGCTGTGAAGGTAACGAATGAGGGGAAAAATTCCCGTTGGTATGCCGGTTCAGGTATCTACCGGCATGTATGGTTCATAAAGACCGATTCTGTCCATTTGGATGAATGGGCGGTTGCCGTACGTACTGCAAAGATGACTGGTGATGAGGCTACAGTGGCTATAGAGGCGGATGTGCTTAATGAAAAGGCGGAGAAGGCAGGAGTAAATATGATGGTTACGATTATTTCTCCTGATGGTGAAGAGGTAGGAATGAAAGAGCAGACAGTGAGTATTGACGCAGCTGGTAAGCAGACCGTTGCTTTCTCTTTGCCGGTGAAACAGGCAAAGCTATGGTCGGTTGATACTCCGCATTTGTATGAAGCGAAAATTTTAATTCGTTCCGGGCATGAAGTGTTGGATCAAATATCTGTTCCTTTTGGCATCCGTACTATATCTTTCAGTGCGAAGGAAGGATTTAAGTTGAATAATTTGCCTTTGAAACTGAAAGGTGGCTGTGTGCACCATGATAATGGTTTGTTGGGGGCTGCTTCGTTGGATAGGGCGGAGGCGCGTAAAATAGAATTGTTGAAGGCAAATGGATATAATGCAGTTAGATGTGCTCATAATCCTCCGGCAGAAGCTTTTCTCAGAGCTTGCGATGAACAAGGTATGTTGGTGATTGATGAGGCCTTTGATCATTGGCAAAAGGAAAAGAATCCTCAAGACTATCATCGTTTCTTTGATGACTGGAATGAAAAAGATATTTCGGCAATGGTGCTGAGAGACCGGAATCATCCGTCTGTCATCATGTGGAGTATCGGAAATGAAATTCAGGAACGTTCGGATGATGCCGGTATAGAGATTGCTGAAAGATTGAGGAATATAGTGAAGAAATTGGACCCTTCACGTCCGGTAACTGCTGCTATCAACGATTATTGGGATAATCCGCAGCTGAAGTGGAAGGAAGATGCTGCAAAAGCCATGCAACATCTGGATGTGGCAGGATACAATTATATGTGGTACGAATATGAGAATGATCATCAGAAAGATCCCTCACGTATCATATATGGCAGTGAGACTGTTGCGCAGGAAGCGGCTGTAAACTGGAATCTGGTGGAAAAGCATCCGTATATCATTGGTGATTTTGTATGGACCGCCCTTGATTATCTGGGTGAAGCGGGAATAGGGCATACACTGGAACTGAGTAAAGGCGAGAAGAATCCTCAGTTTATGGGTTGGCCCTGGTATAACGCTTGGTGTGGAGATATTGATATCTGTGGAGAAAAGAAACCGCAATCCTATTACCGGGATATTATCTGGAAGGAAAGGGAAATAACAATGGCTGTACAGTCTTTGCCGGCTGCCGGGAAAACAGAAGATGTGAGCTATTGGGGGTGGAAGAACGAATCTCTTAGCTGGAACTGGAAAGGGTTGGAAGGCAAACCGGTAAAAGTGAATGTTTATAGTCGGGCACCTAAGGCAAGGCTCTATCTTAATAATGAATTGCTGGGTGAGCAAGAAGTTTCAAAGAAAGACTATACGGCTACGTTCATAGTCAACTATCAGCCGGGTGAATTGAAAGCAGTGGCTACCTATGACAGCAGTGAATCTTCATGCGCTATTTTAAGAACCACAGGTGCTCCGGTACAGATACGTTTAATCGCAGACCGCAAGGTGATTAAAGCGGATAGGGACGATCTGGCTTATGTTACTGTTGAATTGATTGATAAAGAGGGCAGGGTAGTACCTGATGCTGATATGAAAGTGACTTTAAGTGTTGTGGGTAATGGTATTATCAGGGGATCAGGAAATGCATGTCCTACAGATATGGAAAGTTTCCGCTCCTTATCACCTAAAACTTTTAAAGGTAAAGCAGTGGCTATATTGCAACCGGATGGAAATGTGGGTGAGATCACCTTGAATGTTTCAGCAGAGGGGATGAAAGGAGCATCGGTTACAATCAGAACGGTGGATCGGATGTCGGCTAAGCAACAGGGGAAAGATATCGTGACTCCCGGCAGTATCTGGAAAGATACGGATGGAAATCAGATAAATGCACATGGGGGAGGTATTCTCTACCATGAAGGTACTTATTATTGGTATGGTGAATTTAAAGGTGATTCCACTTATCGCCTGGATTGGGTTAAAACCTGGGAGTGCTGGCGGGCTGAAGCCGGAGGGGTGGCTTGCTATTCATCCAAGAATCTGACAGACTGGAAATTTGAGGGTAAGGTTCTGCCTACGGTAGATGATGATCCGACTTCAGATCTTCACCCTTCGCAAGTGATAGAGCGTCCGAAGGTTATCTATAATGAGAAAACCGGTAAGTTTGTGATGTGGATGCATATTGAAAGCCCTGATTATGAAAAGGCACATGCCGGGGTAGCGGTCTGCGACTCACCGACAGGTACTTTCACTTATTTGGGGTCTTTTAAACCGAATGGGGCAGATAGCCGTGATCAGACTATCTTCAAGGATGATGATGGAAAGGCTTATCATATCTGCTCGTCAGAATGGAACAGTACCTTATATATCAGTTTGCTGACTGATGATTATACAAAACCTTCAGGAACTTATGTCCGGAGATTTATCGGGCAATCCCGGGAAGCTCCTGCGGTCTTTAAACGAAACGGTCATTATTATATGCTCTCATCCGGTTGCACCGGTTGGGATCCGAATAAAGCCAAATGGGCTGTATCCGATTCAATGATGGGAGTTTGGGAACTGAAAGATAACCCCTGTCTGGGGCGTGATGCCGATAAGACATTTTATGCCCAAAGTACCTACGTACTCCCCATTGAAGGGATGCAGGATCAATTTATCGCTATGTTTGACAGGTGGAATAAAACGGATTTAATAAATTCACGGTATGTCTGGTTACCGGTTGAGTTCGATGGAGACAGACCACTTATTCGCTGGGCGGATCAGTGGAGCACTCAGACAATGGAAGCGGTTCATTAACCTAATGATAGAATATAAATGAAAAAAATAGCCTGTTTATTTATCGGTTTTTGCCTGTTTACGAACTTATCAGCACAGAAAGTTTATAGTCTGGATGCTTCGGACGTCATGGAGACACCTTCGTGCGGTCATCTGAAGATGGGAAATCCGGGGCCTAAGGAGAGAGCAATAGAAGTTAATAGTCTATATATGACTATGGGCGGGAAGCCAATTCTACCCGTTATGGGAGAGTTGCATTTCTCGCGTATCCGTAAGGATTTGTGGGAAGACCGCATCTTGAAAATGAAAGCTTGCGGTATCAATATTATCTCTACTTATTTGTTCTGGAATCATCACGAAGAGATAGAAGGTCAGTTTGAGTGGGAGAATGAGAAGGATTTGCGCAGCTTTATTAAGTTATGCCGGAAGCATGGATTGTTTGTAGTTCCGAGACTGGGACCTTGGTCGCATGGAGAAGCGCGTAATGGCGGGACACCTGACTGGATCTTACAAAAAAAATATCTGAAAGACCGCTCAAATGATGTGGTTTATCAGAATTATGTAAAACGTTATTTTACCCAAATAGCTAACCAGTTGAAAGGGCTTTACTATAAAGATGGCGGGAATATCATAGGCATCCAGTTGGAAAATGAATATTGGTATGGAAAGGAGGGTGAACCACATATCCAATGGCTGAAAGATACGGCTCTGGAAAATGGCATTGATGTCCCGATGTATACGGTTACGGGCTGGGGAGACGGTTCTGTTCCTCCTTTTGAGGTAATTCCTTTATGGGGAGGATATGCAGATGCTCCATGGGTGGAACATGTGGGAAAAGAATACCAGCCGGGAAACTTCTTGTTCGATTCGTTCCGTGATAATGAGAATATAGGTAACGATCAGATAAAGCGGCAAGATGTGTATATGACGTATGAAAAATATCCCTTCTTTACTTGTGAAATGGGAGTGGGTGTACAAAATACCTATCACAGGCGACTCAGCATCGATCCTTTAGACGGGTTGGGTATGATGATAGCCAAACTTGGTTCAGGGTCTAACCTGCTGGGATATTATATTTTTGCCGGTGCCACTCAGTTTACGGGTAAACTATGGTCTACTGAGGAAGAGCAATTGAAAACTGGGTATTGGAGCCGCTTACCGGTAAAATCTTATGATTTTCAGGCTGCTATCCGCGAATCAGGAGAAATAGCGGAATCTTATAAAAAGGTGAAAAAGCTGCATTACTTTGTCAATGAGTTTGAAAAAGACCTGGCTCCCATGATGCCTGTTATCCCGAAGTGGGAAGAAGATGGATTACAGGTGGCTGTACGCTCTAATAATGAAACTGGCTATATGTTTGGAATCAATTATTCCCGTTATCATCCGAAGAAGGCACAGAGGAGTGTGAAGTTTGAGGTGAAACTGAAAGATAAAACGCTTCGTTTCCCTCAGAAAGGTATTGAAATGCAGGATAGTACGGTCTTTATCTGGCCCTTGAATGTGGAACTTGACGCTATGCGCCTGAATTATGCCACGGCGCAATTGATGGGAAGTGTTGATAATTGCTATCTGTTTTTCCAGAACAGACAAATTCCAGTGGAGCTATCTTTTGATAAATCGACTGTGAAAGGAGTAGAGGCAAACCGGGCTAAGATAAAGGAAGAAAGTGATAATTGGATTGTTAACGGACTGAATCCGGGAAAAGATTGTGTGCTTAAAGTACAATTGCAGAATGGAGAAGAAAAGTATGTTGTCATTCTGACTGAAAAAGAGGCTGATAACTGTTGGTTATTGGAACAAGATGGGAGAAAAGTATGCTATATCTCTGATGCGGATTTATACAGCTCACTTGGAGATGTTTATATTTTCTCTACTGATAAGAAGGCTGCTTATTATAAGTTGAAGACTGGTATGAATCCGGGATTTGAACAGAAAGCGGTTATTTTCAATCAGCCGCAAATGGATATTCGTATTCAGCCTAAGGGCATTCTGGAAGAGGCTAAATGGTTGGAAACAGCAAACTTTCATGGGATTGAACCTTATCAGCAGCGTTATCGTCGTTTCTTCTTTAAGGAATTCAATCTGGATAATCCTTCAGAGATTAAGAAAGTCACTTTGTTTATGTATCCGGAGTCGAAATGTATACTCAATCTGAATGATACTTGGGTAAATCAGGAAGTAAAACCAAACCAGTTAAATGAAATAGACCTTACAGGATATGCTAGAAAAGGTGTGAATCTGTTGTTTGCAAGTTTTCCATTTGTTGAGGGGAAGAAGCAATTTGCTGCACGTGTCATTGTGGAATACTATAAGTATGATAGGACTGAATTTAGTACCGACTCTTCCTGGTTGACGACGGACTATTATTCCAACCCTTCACTCACACGGGTGTTTCCGCAACCGGTGGCTCCGGTGGTAGTAGATAAACCGGGATATGCCGAAAGTATTGCTTATAATACATTCAAAGAGTGGAGGATACAAGTGCCGATAGATGCATTGGAGAATTTGAATAACATCTATATGCGTATCAACTATTCCGGTGATAAGGCGGAGATCTATAACGGATATATGCTTTCGGATGATGATTATAACAGTCATGCCACCTGGACAGTAGGTTTGAACCGACAGGAACATTCTGTAGAGGGGAAAGAGTTGACGCTTGTGATTTATAAACTGGATAAAGACGAGAAAATCTTTTTTGACTTACCGGCAAACGGAACTGATGAGCAGGCTGATGTGAAAAAGATTGAATTTGATTTTGAATGTTTACAAAAGATAGAGTAATGAACTAAAACAAGAATTTGAGGACTGCGAATTGGCAAACTGTCATACGGAGAACTGAAGTTCAAAAATGAAAAATAGAATGAAAATGAAAAATAGAATGAAAATGCTTTGTGGAGGCTTGGTTGTATTATTGGCTTCCTGTTCTTCACAAGTGACCCATACGAATTACTATTTTGACTCTGCAAATGGTAATGATGCCAATAGTGGAACGTCTGTTCAGACCCCTTTCAAATCTTTGGTTAAGCTTAAGGAATTAACGTTGAAAGGAGGAGATAGTATTTTATTGAAATCTGGCACTGTATTTACGGAGAAACTTTTGCTTTCCTGTTGTGGAGAAGAGAATAATCCCGTTGTATTGGGAAAATATGGCGGAATGGCAAAGCCACATGTGAAAGGAAATGGTGTGGATACGGCTGCTGTACATATCTTTAATTCGGAAAATCTGGTAATACGTGATCTGGAGATTTCTAATAAAGGTGATGCCCCGAAAGCCGGTTTGCTGGGTTTATGGGTTGAATTGGATAAGTTTGGAGAATCACATAATATGGTCATTGATGACTTGTATGTGCATGATGTATATGGAAGTACGGTGATAGAGAAAGGTGGCGGTATCGGAATTTGTATTCAGAATGGCAGGGATAATGACAGTATTCTGAATAGATTTGTTGGAATGACTATTGAAAATTGCTATCTGAAAGATTGTCAAAGGGATGGAATTAAGTTTAAGGGATACTGGATCAGGAAACAATGGAATCCTAATTTGGGAGTGGTCATCAGGAAGAATGTATTGGATGGAGTGCCGGGTGACGGTATTGTACTGGCTGGTTGTGATGGTGGATTGATAGAATATAACGTGATGAAGAATTGCCCGAAAACGTTGCCTGAATCCGAAGCTTGCGATGGAATATGGCCTTGGTGTAGCGATAATACAGTGGTACAATTTAATGTAGTAAGTGATCACAAATCTATCATAGACGGGTATGCTTATGATTCGGACTGGGGATGTCGGAATTCGGTATTCCAGTATAATCTGAGTTATAATAATGATGGCGGTTTCATGTTGGTAATTGGTACGGATGGTTGGCCTGAAGACTGGTGTGTGAATGGCAATATTGAAACAAAAGTACGTTACAATGTCAGTATAAATGATGGACTACGCAATTACCTGACTAATGCAAGCCATAAAGACGCTTATTTTAGTCCTGCAATGCATTTCACCGGATATACTCAGAACACATTGGTAGAGAATAATCTGTTTTACCTGTTTCCTAAACCGGAGCCGCAGATAGACCGTACACTTTTCCATTTCACCAAGCATGATTCATCTTATGGGAAAGGAGATGTCTTCAAGAACAATTATATTTATGCTCCGGAGGTGACTGTAGCTGTAAAAGAAGAAAAGGCAGTGGGTAACCAATATTCCGGAAATGTATATGTCGGTAGTTTGAAAACCCCTGCCACCGGTTTTACAAAACAGGATGGGATTTTCAATAAATCACTTTGGTATAATGCGGGAGATAAGAATTGGGATATTCTTCTTGATTTCTTGAAGGATAAAACTGTACCTGTCAATGGTAAAGAACAGAAAGTACTTGATATCATCGGGGCGAATTAAAATAGAATCTTAAATCATTAAAATACTTTAGATATGAATTTATTCAGATTATGTGTAGTAAATCTAGTGGCATTATTCTGGGTGGTGATTCCTACTGCCATGGGTGCCAATATTATACCTCAGCCTTCTTATATACAAGAGAAGCAAGGTACGTTCGATTTAGCTCATAACAATAATATTCTTTATGCCGGTAAACAGCCGGAAGTAAATCAGATAATTGATAACTTTATGGAGCAGATGTTGGGAGACTATGGTTTGAGTTTGCAAACAAATAAGTCTAAAAAGGCCGGCATATTACTGCAAGATAAAAAGTCCCTGGGTGAAGAAGCGTATGAACTTTCTGTTGCTGCCAATAAAGTGGTAATTAAGGCATCTGCACCTGCCGGTTTTTTTTACGCTCTCCGCACTGTTAACCAGTTGATTCTGGCGGATGAAAATCATACTTCACTTCCTTGTATCCTTGTGAAAGATGCACCTCGTTTTTCTTACCGGGGGTTCTTGGTTGATGCGGGGCGCTATTATTTACCTTTGAAAGATGTGAAAAAGGCTATTGATCTGGCGGCTAATTATAAGCTGAATCGTTTTCACTGGCATCTGACTGATGATCAGGGATGGCGGTTGGAGATAAAAAAATATCCGCGTCTTACTGAAAAAGGCTCTGTACGCTCTAATTCGGCTATTGGCACTTGGGATCAATATTATCCTCGTCATTATGATGGAAAAGAACATTCAGGATACTATACACAAGATGAAATTCGTGATATTGTGAGATATGCAGCTGACAGGCAAATTACGATTGTTCCTGAGATTGAAATGCCAGGACATGCCTTGGCGGCTTTGAGCGCTTATCCGGAATATGCATGCAGTTTTCATTCTTCACTTGATTTGATGGCAGGAGCTGGCATTTCCGACCAGGTGTATTGTCCCAAACCTCAGACATTCCGGTTTATAAAGGATATCCTTACAGAAGTTGCAAACTTGTTTCCCGGAGAATATATTCATATTGGCGGTGATGAATGCCCTAAAACATCCTGGGAACAATGTGAGGATTGCCAAGCCTTGATAAGGAAAGAAAATCTGAAAGACGAGTTTGAACTTCATGCTTATTTTATTCAGCAGGTTGAGAAGATTGCGGAAGGCCTTGGACGAAAGCTAATTGGTTGGGATGAGGTGTTGGAAGGGGGACTTCCTCTGAAAGCTACGGTAATGTCGTGGAGAGGGGAAGCGGGAGGCATAAAGGCAGCTCAATTGGGTAATAATGTGATTATGACTCCTAATACTTATTGTTATCTGGATTATTATCAGGAGAATCCGGAATTTGCTCCTTTAGCTATCGGTGGATTTATATCATTGGAACAGGTATATGATTACGAACCTATTCCGGAGGCACTTACTGCGGAAGAAGCTAAGCATATAATGGGGATTCAGGGAAATATATGGGGAGAATATGTCGCTACTATTGAGAAATTTGAATATATGGCATTTCCCCGCCTGCTTGCCATTGCAGAAGTAGCTTGGAGCCAGCCTGAGAATAAAAACCGGGAGCTGTTTATTTCTCGTCTGAAGAAAGAGTTTTCTTTTTTCCGGAAAAGGAATGTCAATACATGCCGTGAATATTTCAGACCTCGTATTCAGGGAGGCTGGGATAGTGAGAAAGGAATGTATGCGGTTACACTTGAGACTATATGCCCTGATGCTGATATTCGCTACACATTGGATGGTTCGGAACCTACGGTAGAATCGGATATCTATAAAGGTCCGGTTTATTTGACTGAGAATACTTGTGTGAAGGCTGTGGTGACAGATAAAGATAATCAGATATTGGAAGCTCCGACGGTTAAGAACTTTCTGGTGAATAAAGCAACGGGATGTACCTATACACTTTCGACCGATGCCTGGAGTTTGGATTGGTATCCGGTAAAGTCTACTCTGTTTACGGATGGTGTGCAAGGTTTTACTCCTTCAAATTACGAGTGGGCTGCTATCGCCTCCGGCGTAGAGATTGTGATTGATCTGAAAAAGAATACGACAGTATCCGGAGTTCGCTTCGGCACTATGGTTGCTCCTATAAACAGTACACTTCCGGCTAAGTCTATGATATGCTATCTTTCAAAAGATGGTAAGGAATTCCGGCAGATAGGAGAAAGTACCTTCTCATATCCTGTATACAAAGGAGAGAAAGAGATCTATCATAATTATGTGAAGACGGACAAGAAAGACGGACGATACTTGAAGCTTGTGATAAACGGGCAAACCGAGTTACCCGAAGGTTACCCTTATCCGAATGCTTTGCCTTCGATTGCATTAGATGAAATAGAAGTTTTCTAATAAGAAGTGTGGTTATGAATAAATTGTTATTTTTGTCTATACTGCTATTGACTTGTGTAACAGGTTGGGCTAACGGTATACGAAATTTTTATGTGGATTCTTTTAGCGATAGTCAAGTTGCTGATGGTAGTATGGAATCTCCATTTAAAAGTCTGGATGCTTTGAAAGGTATTAAATTTTTGCCGGGTGATTGTATTCATCTGGCAGGTAATCAGATATTGACCGGAACTATTCATGTTAAGGGGGTAAAGGCGACGTCTGAGAATCCGCTTACTATCACTTCATACGGGACGGGAGTTTCACATATTTATTCTGCCCATAGTTCTGCCGTTGTAATAGATGCCTGTGAGAATATTCATGTAAAGAATGTAGTGGTGAAAGGTTCGGGGCGTAAAAAGGGCAATACGGGGACAGGCATAGAGGTGATTAATTCGAGGTTTATAGAGGTTGATAGAGTGAAAGCTTCCGGGTATCAAATGAATGGCATTGGGATAACTGGCGGAGGCGATGTGCGCATAACTCATTCGTACGTACATGATAATGGTTATAACGGTATTGAAGTGACAGGTAAATGGGGAACAAAATCTGTACATAATATTTATATAGGCCATTGTGTAGCCGAAAATAATGCCGGAAATCCAGCTATTCTGGACAATCATAGCGGAAGTGGGATATTGGTAGGCCATGTAACCAATGCAACAATAGAGTATTGTGAGGCTATGGGGAATGGGTGGGATATGCCGAGGCCCGGGAATGGACCGGTTGGAATCTGGGGATACGAATCAGATCGTTTGACTATTCAATATTGTTTCTCGCATGACAACAAGACTTCTCCGGAAGGATTAGACGGAGGTGGATTTGATTTTGATGGAGGAATCACGAATTCATTAATGCAGTATAATCTTGCTATGAATAATGAGGGAGCCGGTTATGGCTTGTTTCAGTTTGGCGGTGCAACGGAATGGAATAATAATATAGTACGTTATAATGTGAGTATTAATGACGGGATTAAGAATTCTCATGCGGGTATCTATGTTTGGTGTGATCCGTATAATAAAGATGTTCCTTTATGTGAAACTAAGGTACACGATAATTTAATTATCAGTAATCAGGGGTATTCTATCTCTTTTAACACAGGATTTTCTTCGGGACTGGAATTTGCGAACAATACGTTTATTCTGACTAATGGAGGAGTAGAACATTTGCATGGAGATGAAACGAAAGAAATGGCGATTTATAAAGGTAATCGATTTTGGTCTGAAACAGCCGGACAAAAAGGAGAACGACAGCCTCGGGTACCTCAGGATGCAACAGCAAACTATGAGGCGGTTGGATATAATCTTCCTGTAAGTGTAGATATACTTCGGTTGAAAGAAATTATAACTGATATGATACCCCTAAAAAAATGAGGGCTATGTATAAAAGAAGTTTTTTCTGGTGGACACTGCTTAGTTTTATAAGTGGTTATTGTTACCAGGTAAATGCACAGTCTGCATATCAGATTAATTTGGATATACCGGATAAAATAATAGAAACCGGTTATTTGGATTTGGGTGGAGTGGCTCCTGACGGAGGTTCTATATCTGTAAATAGTTATTATATGGAATTGAATGAGTCTCCTTTTATTCCTATTATGGGAGAGATACATTATACCCGTATTCCAAATGAACAATGGGAAGAACAGATACTGAAGGTTAAGTCGGGAGGAGTGAATGTTATTTGCACTTATGTTTTCTGGAATATTCACGAGGAAACAGAAGGTGTTTTTGATTGGGACGGTGATAAGGATCTTCGGAAATTTATCTCTCTTTGTCAGAAGCATAATATGAAAACGCTCGTTCGTATAGGACCTTTCTGTCACGGAGAAATCAGAAATGGGGGTATGCCGGATTGGCTTTATGGGCGTCCGTTCCTGATTCGTACCAATGACCGGGAATATTTGAAATATGTAGATCGGCTTTATGCTGCGATTGCTTCTCAACTGGAGGGATTTTTCTATAAAGATGGTGGTTGTATCATTGGTATTCAGTTGGAAAATGAGTTGCAACACTCTGCTGCTCCTTGGACCATTCGCTATCCTGATCAGCCAATTGACTATACTGTTGCTGATTATGATGTGCAAAATACCAAATTTGGCGTATCGGTACAAGAACAGGATATCCAGAGTCCTGAAGCTGGTAATCAGCACATGAAAACGCTGAAAGAAATAGCACTGTCTCATGGGATGGAAGTTCCGTTGTATACGGCTACGGGGTGGGGAAATGCTGCGATCATTCCTCAGGAAGTTATTCCTGTTACGGCGGCTTATACTTATCCGACATGGGCGGATATAGGTATGTCTCCATTCTATTTATTCAGGGATATTCACACTACTCCCGATTACTCTCCGGTACGATATGAAGGATACCGATATCCTTCTTTTTGTGCAGAAATGGGAGTCGGTATTCAGATGACTTATGGCAGAAGGCCACGCATTCCGGCCGAAGCAGGTGAAGGATTAATGATACGTTCGTTAGGAAGTGGCGCCAATGGCATAGGCTATTATATGTATCATGGCGGAATTACTCCTCAGGGAAAAAAGGGTTTCTTTAGTGATGAACCTTCAGGGGTGCCAAAGATGTCTTATGATTTTCAAGCTCCTATCGGAGAATTCGGACATACGCGCGCTTCTTATCATTCATTACGCATTATTCATCATTTTGTAAATGATTTCGGTCATTTGTTGGCACCTATGGGAGTGGTGTTGCCGGAACACAGTGATACGATTACTCCTTCAAATACTCATACCCTTCGATATGCAGTGCGTAAAAAAGAAAATGCTGGATTTGTTTTTATTACGAACTTCCAGGATCATTGTAAACGAGAAGATCTGAGAGATGTCAGTCTTACTTTGAAACTGGCCGGTGAAACGGTTCGTTTTCCACAGGATGGAACCGTAACGGTAGTGAAGAATGCCAATATAATTCTTCCTTTTAATATGGATTTAGATGGTATCTTATTGAAGTCGGCTACCTTGCAACCGCTGGCAAGAATTACTTCCGGAGGAAAGAAACATTATTTCTTTTTTGCACCCGAAGGAATGAAGCCGGAGTATATATTCGCAGAGAATACGGTGCAAGGAGGGACTAAAAAGTTGATTCCAGTGCCTGGACTTAACAGTACGGTAAGACTAAAATCTATAGCAGGAAAAGAGATTCTTATTACAACTTTAACTCGGGAGCAAGCCTTGGCGGCCTGTAAAGTGACGGTGGGAAAGGAGGAGAAATTACTGATAACTTCCGCAGATGTGCTGCAAGAAGATGCTAAAGTACGGATTCAATCTACGGATACTATATTAAAGGCTGTTGCTTTTCCTACGGGTCGTTTTATAACTGAAACTTCTGCGAAGATCAATAAAAAGAAGTATTACAGTGAGATATCATTTACCAAGGAAGGGGTACACATTTCTCCCGAAGTCTATATGGCGAGTGAGAGGCGTTTTCAGGTTCATTTGCCGGAAGGTGCTTTCAGAGATGTGAGTGATCTTATTCTTTCTATTGATTATATTGGAGATACAGGTGCTGCATTTATTAATGGAGAGATGGTAGCGGATAATTTCTATCATGGAAGCCCGTGGCGGATAGGGTTGAAGCGATATGCTGAGGCTATTCAGAACGATGGTATTTATTTTTATTTGCAACAATTGTTTGCTGATGCTACTTACCTGCAAGATTTACCTGAAGGGCTTAGGCTGGATTTCTCAAAAGGAGGGGTATGCCAACTGAATAAGATACAGGTTATCCCTGAATATTATGCAACTTTTACTATTGGAGATTAAAAAGAATAAAAAATGAAACAAATCGATTTTTACCTGAAGTTTGTAATTCTAATATTGGGTGTGAGCGCCTCTTCTATTGTCTGTTTAGCTCAAGAGGCATTTCCCGTGACCTGCAAGGAATATAATGAAATAATTCTGACTCATGTGCTAACTCCTGCAGGGCCTGTTCCGACTGCTATGGATGCTGACGGGGTTTATCCGTATATTAGTTATAGTGAGACTTCCAATCGGCCGATTCCTAAAACTTATCGAATGATTTCACTTGAGAATGAATTTGTTAAAGTTGTAATTTGTCCGGACTTATGTGGTAAGGTGATGTCGATGATACATAAAGGGAGTGGTAAAGAGGTTTTGTATAATCCACATCTCGTACGTCACACACGTATTCTGCCACGTTTCTATTTTGTGGCTGGCGGTATAGAAGTAAGCTTCCCTATTTCACATACCCCTACTCAGAATGAGGCGGTTTGTTATAAGATAGACCGGACCGCTGACCGGATTTATGTTACTTGTGGTGAGCGGGAGATGCGTTACGGCATGCAGTTCTCTGTTGAATATTCCTTGGGAACAGGAGATCACTTTCTGACACAACGTGTCAGAATGCATAATCCGGGTACAAATGCCTATCCTTGGATGTCGTGGACAAATGCTGCCATTCCTTGCATGCCTGATACTGAATATAGCTTTCCGCAAGGAGAAGTATTGGTACATGCTTCTGCATTAGATACAATAAACTGGAAAAAAAAGGGACCTAAAAAAGAAAAAGATATATCAGAAATGACCGGATATTTCTGGAAGACGAAAGATGTAAACGCTTTTGGTGCTTATACTCCTTCATTGGGATATGGGCTTTATCATATTGCAGAGGAACAAAGTGCACCGGGAATAAAATTATGGAGTTATGGAGTGAAAGAAGATAAAGAGTGGTCATTGCTCAGTACAAATAATAGGCAGACTTATGCAGAACTGCAAGGGGGACCTATCAGTGACCAGTCTATAAAGCTGGAATTGCAGCCGGGTGAATATAGGGAGCATACTGAGTTCTGGATACCTGCTGATAAACGAATGGACATTTATAAACTTTCTGTGCCGGAAGTTGCGTTGCGTCCAATAGAAGAACTGCCGTTATTCGGTTGGGCAAGAGAGAGTGAGATTGCTCCTTGGATTGCATTGCTTAATGCTTTTGAGTATGGAACGAATATTCCTCAAATAGATCCGACTATCACTTTTTGGGCACCTTCCGGGATGGAAAATCTTGATGATGCTTTTCAATGGGCTATTATAAAATGCAATAAAGATCAGCAAGATTATTGGAAGTATTATTACGGTGCATGGTTGGCCGGGCGTGAAAGGAGTAAAGAGGCTATTGCTTGTTTAAGTAGTGTAAAATTGGGGTTGGCGCAGGCTTTATTGGCAAGATTGTATGAAGTAAATAAAGAATATACCAAAGCGGAAGCAGCTTATGGTGCCATAAGCGAAGAATGGGTAGCATTGCATCCGCAGGTGGTTGTGGCTCGTGATAAATTGTTGCGTCAGTTGGGGAGCAGGACTCTTGCTAAACGCGAGGAATGGCTGAGTAAAGTTGATGCGTCTGCAGATGAATGGATTGCCGAAAGGCGGGTACAACTGCTTATTGATAAAAAACAATATAAGGTTGCTAAAGACTTGTTGTTGTCTATTAAATTTCAGAAAGTACATCAAACTTATAATCGTACGGATATGTGGCATCAAATATGCAAGGCTTTAGGAGAGTCTTCATATATAACTCCGGATAATTTAGGTGAAGACCGCTTAGCGCGTTTTGGAGCATATCGGGAATTTGAATAATCAATTCTATTAATTAAGCTATAAAACCATGAAAAAGAATCTACTGATAACAGCAACTTTAGTTCTGTCTTTATTTACTTCTTGTGCCCATAAAATGGGTGATGCGATAGCTATTACAGTATATACGGATAGTATTGTCAGTGATATTTCAAATCATCCGGTAGGAATTAATCTGAATTTTATAATGGATGGCGGGCGTTTTTCTAAGGCAAAGAAGAATGTAACAGAAGCAGTAAAAGAATTAGGAACAAAATATCTACGATATCCGGGTGGTGAGAAGTCGGATTTATATCTTTTCAGCATACCGCCTTATGAAGAATCACATACTTCATTGGCGAGAACAATTGGGTTGGATGATTATCCCGGAGTTTTTAAAGATGGAGAGTTTGTTTATGACCCTTTGGATTTCGATGAATTTATGAAAGTTTGTCGGGATGTTGGCGCTGAACCTGTATTGGTAGTTGCTGCTGATAATTATTTGCGTAAACCTGAAAAAGGAGAAAGAGTCTCCGGTCGGGAGGCATTAATTAAACATGCTGCTGAATGGGTGAGGTATGCCAACATTAAGAAAAAGTACAATGTGCGTTATTGGATGATAGGTAATGAGAGTTGGAATAAGAATAATGAGAACTCCACTGTTGATATCTATGCTCAGGATGTTATTGACTTTTCAAAAGCCATGAAGGCAGTAGATCCCTCCATCTTAGTTATTCCTAATGGCGATAGTGATGAATTCTTTAAAGCGGTTATAACCAAGGCTGGGGACTATATTGATCGTTTATGCGTGAGTAACTATGGCATTTTTAATTTCAATGCCGGATATGAAAGCTATAAAGATACTGCTCGTTGTCTGATATGGCCTGCGCAAACAGCACTCAATGCTATGAATAAGTACGCCACGCCGGAACAACTCGGTAAGTGGAAATTGATAGTTGCTGAATATGGAACAATTGATTGGGCCGGACTTTGGCATGGAACTAATGATATGGGGCATGCTATTGTGAATTTTGATATGACCGGTCAATTACTGTTAGAACCGCAGATAGAGTTTTCTTGTTTCTGGAATACCCGTTGGTTGAATAATGAAGAACAGCCTCAGACAGATCACGACGCTATTGATTCAAATGGGAATATCAACCCTACAGGGTATTCGTTGCTGATTTGGAATAAGTTTATGGGCGATAAAATGATAAAATCCGAATCAAAAGGATATATTATATCTTATGCGAGTTATTCTCCGCAAAAGGATCAATTGTTTGTGTACCTTATTAATAGAGGCGACAGGGAAGAGAGTGTGAATATTGTTATCCCCGGTAAGGTTGATGCTAAAGTAGTTCAATGCTGGGAATATTTCGGTAAGGATGATAAGGATTTGGCTCCTGTGTGGCAACAAAGAGATGTGAAAGATAAAGATATAACTTTGAAGAAGTATTCAATAACAGTTGTGGAATATAAGTAAATGGAAGGGCAATAGAACCTGATTTGATACATTATAGTATAAGGGCCACTTATCGGGAATACTGATAGACGGCCCTTAGGTGTATTTAGACAAACTGATTATGAGGCATATTTAGATGGTGATTTCTCCTGCCATCGGAGTACGCATTCTTTTTCGTACCTCATCGGGCGTATAACCGTGGCCCAGTAGAAACATCAGTTTAGTAACGGCAGACTCTGTTGTACTGTCATATCCGCAAACTACTCCCGCCTGCATTAACTGATAACCCGTTTCATAACGTTCCATCTCTACGGTTCCGGCACTGCACTGGGTGACGTTGACGATGACTATCCCTTGCTCGCAAGCATTGCGCAAGCGGCGTATGAACCACTCTTTGCGGGGAGCATTTCCCGAACCGTAAGTTTCGAGCACGACAGCTTTCAATCCCTCAATGCCCAATATACTCGATACTACATTCTCCTGAATACCCGGAAAGAGCTTTAGGACAGCAACATTGGTATCTAATAGATAATGTGGCTTCAGTTCCCGTTCGATTTCCTTAAAGCGGATTTGCACATTATTATATTTAATATGAATACCTGCTTCTGCCAATACGGGATAGTTGAATGAACGGAATGCATTGAAGTTCTCTGCATTCATCTTGATGGTACGATTGCCGCGCATCAGGTGATTCTCAAAAAAGATGCAGACCTCGGGTACAAGCGGATTGCCTTTTGCATCACGTGCACTGGCTATTTCAAGACTGGTAAGAAGATTCTCTTTTCCGTCTGTGCGGAGTACTCCGATAGGGAGCTGTGAGCCGGTGAGGATGACAGGCTTGCTCAATCCTTCCAACATAAAGCTAAGGGCAGATGCGGTATATGCCATCGTATCCGTGCCGTGCAGAATTACAAAACCTGTATATCTGTCGTAATGGTCACTAATGATATGTACCAGTTTGCGCCAGGCTTCCGGATCCATATCCGAAGAGTCCATCGGAGGATCGAACTGGTAAGTATCGATATGGAATGTGAAATTTTGCAGCTCCGGTACGTGCTTTTTCAGTTGCTCGAGATTGAAATTCTCTAAAGCACCCGTTTCGGGGTTTTCTATCATCCCGATGGTTCCACCGGTATAGATTAGCAAAATGGAAGTTATATTTGGACTCATACGCATTCTCTTACGATAATTTAGTGCAAATATAATGATATATCTTGAATTTAATATCAAAATGTTATAAAACTATGCCGATGGTAGTGGAATATTGCATGGTTATGTGTGAAAATGACACTTCGCTCTTTTGCATATTTCTGTCTCTTTTGAGGCCTTTCTATATTTTTATTACAAAAAAACCACAAAATGTGATAGATTGAATGTTTTTATTATTACTTTTGCGACACTTATCAATAATGAAAGAAACAGAGAGTATGAACAAGTACTATCAACATACAGTCACATCCATGTGCATGACCATGACCCTTAGGGGTTAATGGATAGTATTTGTGTTTCTACGTGTTACACTATTTTTCAGCAGTTTTTCTTATTTAATTCAAGTCAATACAGGTATATACGTCCTGTTCCCGACACATTGTATCAACCTTATCAATAGTAATAAAGGATATGAAAGTAATAAAATTCGGCGGAACGTCCGTAGGTTCCGCGAACAGTATTTTGAGCGTAAAGAGAATTGTAGAAGCAGTAGAAGAACCGGTAATTGTGGTGGTTTCCGCACTGGGGGGCATCACAGACAAGCTGATAAACACGTCGAAAATGGCGGCTGCCGGTGATGCTGCTTACGAAAATGAGTTCCGCGAAATTGTTTACCGCCATGTGGAAATGATTAAAGAAGTGATTCCCGCAGGTGAAGGGCAAGTGGAACTGCAACGCCAAATTGGTGAACTGCTCAATGAACTGAAAGATATCTTCCAGGGTATTTATCTGATAAAGGACCTTTCGCAAAAAACTTCCGATACGATTGTCAGCTATGGCGAGCGTTTATCGTCCATTATCGTTGCGGAGTTGACGGGAGCCAAATGGTTTGATTCACGCAAGTTTATCAAAACTGAAAAGAAGCACTCCAAGTATGTATTGGATACCGAGTTGACGAATGAATTGATTCGTGAAACATTCAGCACTTTGCCGAAGCGTGCGCTGGTACCGGGTTTCATCTCTACTGATAAGGTGACGGGAGATGTTACGAACCTGGGTCGTGGTGGTTCCGATTATACAGCTTCGGTTATTGCGGCGGCATTGGATGCCGACCAATTGGAAATCTGGACGGATGTGGATGGTTTCATGACTGCAGATCCGCGTGTGATTTCTACTGCTTATACTATTAACGAACTGAGTTATGTAGAGGCAACGGAACTTTGTAACTTCGGTGCCAAGGTAGTATATCCGCCGACTATTTATCCGGTTTGCCACAAGAATATTCCTATTTTAATAAAGAATACATTCAATCCCGAAGGAACGGGAACGATTATCAAGCAGGAAGTATCTGATCCGCGTACGAAAGCGATTAAGGGTATTTCTTCTATCAATGATACCAGTCTGATTACTGTGCAGGGTCTGGGTATGGTAGGGGTGATTGGTGTGAACTACCGCATCTTTAAGGCACTGGCAAAAAATGGTATCAGTGTGTTCCTTGTCTCCCAGGCATCTTCGGAGAACTCTACGTCTATCGGTGTGCGTAATGCGGATGCCGATCTGGCATGTGAAGTGCTGAATGAGGAATTTGCCAAAGAGATTGAAATGGGAGAGATTTCTCCGATACAGGCAGAGAAGAACTTGGCTACGGTAGCTATTGTAGGTGAAAATATGAAGCATACGCCGGGTATTGCCGGAAAGCTGTTCGGTACGTTGGGACGTAACGGTATCAATGTGATAGCTTGTGCTCAGGGTGCCTCGGAAACAAATATCTCATTTGTAGTGGATGCCAAATCATTGCGTAAATCACTGAATGTTATCCACGACTCATTCTTCCTGTCGGAATACCAGGTACTGAATCTATTTATTTGCGGTATCGGTACGGTGGGGGGCAGCCTGGTGGAACAAATCCGTTGCCAACAGCAGAAACTGATGATGGAGAATGGATTGAAGCTACATATTGTGGGTATCGCTGATGCTGACCGGGCTATGTTTAGCCGTGAAGGCTTTGATCTGACAGATTTCCGTGCAGAACTGGCAGAGAAGGGCAAACCGAGTACGCTGGAAACTTTGCGTGACGAGATTATTAATATGAATATCTTCAACTCAGTATTTGTAGACTGTACGGCAAGTGCGGCAGTTGCTTCCTTGTACAAAGACTTATTGTTGCACAACGTTTCTGTAGTGGCTGCCAATAAAATTGCCGCTTCTTCGGAATATGAGAACTACCGTGAACTGAAACAGATCGCCCGCCAGCGTGGTGTGAAATACCTCTTTGAAACGAATGTAGGTGCGGGACTTCCGATTATCAATACGATCAATGACCTCATTCATAGTGGTGACAAGATATTGAAGATTGAAGCTGTACTGAGTGGTACACTGAATTATATCTTTAATAAGATTAGTGCGGATATTCCTTTCAGCAAGACCATTAAGATGGCGCAGGAAGAGCGTTACTCCGAACCGGACCCGCGTATCGACCTGAGTGGCAAGGACGTTATCCGTAAACTGGTGATCCTGGCACGTGAAGCCGGTTACAGACTGGAACAGTCGGATGTAGAAAAGAACCTGTTCGTACCCGATGATTTCTTTGAAGGTTCACTGGATGATTTCTGGAAGAAAGTGCCGAGTCTGGATGCGGACTTTGAAGCCCGTCGCAAGGTACTGGAAGCGGAAAACAAGCATTGGCGTTTTGTTGCTAAACTGGAGAATGGCAAAGCATCAGTCGGCCTGCAGGAAGTGGGTGTAAATCACCCGTTCTATGGTTTGGAAGGTAGTAACAATATCATTCTGCTGACTACAGAACGTTATAAAGAATATCCGATGATGATACAAGGATACGGTGCCGGTGCCGGAGTGACGGCGGCAGGTGTATTTGCGGATATCATGAGTATTGCAAATGTTTAATAAAATGAAACATATAATCATATTAGGCGATGGAATGGCGGATTGGCCTGTGGAGTCATTGGGCGGTAAGACGCTGATGCAATATGCCAAGACGCCGTATATGGATAAACTGGCGAGCATGGGACGTACGGGACGGTTGAAGACTGTTGCCGACGGTTTCCATCCCGGTAGTGAGGTAGCGAATATGTCCGTTCTGGGCTATGACCTGCCGAAAGTTTATGAAGGACGAGGACCTCTGGAAGCTGCCAGCATCGGTGTAGATTTGAAACCGGGCGAGATGGCAATGCGTTGTAACATCATTTGCATTGAAGGCGATCATATTAAAAACCATTCTGCTGGACACATCACAACGGAAGAAGCCGATGTATTGGTGAAGTACTTGCAGGAACATCTGGGCAATGAGCGGGTGTGTTTCTATACAGGCGTGCAATATCGTCATTTATTGGTGATCAAAGGTGGAGATAAGCGTATCGATTGTACGCCACCGCACGATGTGCCGTTGAAACCTTTCCGTCCGTTACTGGTGAAACCGATGTCGGGTACGGAGAATATAACAGTTCCCGAAGGCGGTGCAGAACTGACTCCGCAACAAACTGCTGATTTGATTAATGATCTTATCCTGCGTTCACAGGAGCTTTTGAAAAATCATCCGTTGAATCAGAAGCGGATGGCGGAAGGGAAAGACCCGGCTAACAGTATTTGGCCTTGGAGTCCCGGCTATCGTCCTAAAATGGAACGTTTGTCTGATAAGTTTCCACAAGTGAAACGGGGGGCAGTGATTTCTGCTGTAGACCTAATCAATGGTATCGGATATTATGCGGACTTGCGTCGCCTGACAGTGGAAGGTGCAACGGGCTTGTATGATACCAATTATGAAAATAAAGTGGCTGCCGCACTGGAAGCCCTGAAAACGGATGATTTCGTCTATCTGCATATCGAGGCCAGCGATGAGGCCGGACATGAAGGGAATGTGAATTTAAAACTACTGACGATTGAGAATCTGGATAGTCGTGCTGTAGGTCCTATATATGAAGCCGTGAAAGATTGGGAAGAACCGGTAGCTATTGCCGTATTGCCCGATCATCCTACTCCATGTGAGCTCCGTACACATACCAATGAACCGATCCCTTTCTTCATCTGGTATCCGGGTATCGAACCGGATAGTGTACAGACCTTTGATGAAGCGTCTGTTTGCGAAGGTAGTTACGGTTTGATGAAAGAAGATGAGTTTATTAATGAATTTATGAAAAGCTGATTATGAAATATTACAGTACCAACAAACAAGCTCCCGACGCCAGCCTGGAAGAGGCCGTAGTGAAGGGACTTGCTGCCGACAAAGGACTTTTCATGCCATATAGCATTAAGCCTTTGCCACAAGAATTTTATGATAGTATTGATACTCTTTCTTTTCAGGAGATTGCCTATCGCGTAGCCGATGCTTTCTTTGGGGAAGATGTACCTGCCGAAACATTGAAACAAATCGTTTACGATACATTGAATTTTGATGTTCCTTTGGTGAAGGTGACGGAAGATATTTATTCACTCGAACTTTTCCATGGCCCGACGCTTGCTTTCAAAGATGTGGGTGGACGTTTCATGGCCCGTCTTTTAGGATATTTCATCAGAAAAGAAGGTAAGAAACAAGTCAATGTGTTAGTTGCTACCTCTGGTGATACGGGAAGTGCGGTTGCTAATGGTTTCCTCGGTGTGGAGGGGATTCATGTATATGTGCTTTATCCCAAAGGGAAAGTCAGCGAAATACAGGAGAAACAATTTACGACTCTCGGACAGAATATCACAGCCCTTGAGATAGACGGTACATTCGATGATTGCCAGGCATTGGTGAAATCTGCTTTTATGGATAAAGAACTGAATGAGCATCTGCAACTTACCAGTGCCAATTCCATTAATGTAGCACGATTCTTACCGCAGGCTTTCTATTACTTCTATGCTTATGCTCAACTGAAGAAGATAGGCAAGGCGAACGATGCCGTTATCTGTGTTCCGAGCGGTAACTTTGGAAATATCACTGCCGGATTGTTTGGCAAACGTATGGGATTGCCTGTGAAGCGTTTCATTGCTGCCAATAACCGTAACGATATCTTCTATCAATATTTGCAAACCGGAGTTTATACTCCACGTCCTTCTATCGCTACCATTGCCAATGCTATGGATGTGGGCGATCCGAGTAACTTTGCGCGTGTGCTCGATCTTTATGGTGGCAGTCATGCAGCCATTTCTACTGAAATCAGTGGTACCACTTATACTAATGAACAGATTGCTGAAACGATGCGTGAAACGTGGAAGGAATGTCACTACTTGCTTGACCCACATGGAGCCTGTGGTTTCCGTGCTCTGAAAGAAGGATTGAAACCAGGTGAAACTGGCGTTTTCCTGGAGACGGCGCATCCGGCAAAATTCCTCGAAACCGTGGAAGGTATTATCGGCGAAACCGTAGAGATTCCTGCGAAACTGAAAGCTTTTATGCAAGGTGAAAAGCAAAGTCTGTCGATGACAAAGGAATTTGCTGATTTCAAAAGCTATCTGTTGTCGCTATAAGAAGCGGAATTTCTTTAAGCAGGAAGAAATAAAGGCTCGGAAACTTGACTTTGGCGTTTCAATATAGTATATTTGTAACCGTAATTTTAACTCAGATTCAAGTTTAAATTAGCATAAGAGGAGGAGCATTGCTTCTCCTCTCTTTTTTTATCCCATCTGAAATGCCACATTTGATCTTCCCGAATGCCACACCTTAATGACTGAAATGCCACACTCTAACGGACAATTAGTGTGGCATTTACCCGATTGAAGTGTGGCATTTGCCTCATTCAACTGTGGCAAACGCATTATCTACTTGTGGCAAACGCATCATCTGTTTGCATGAAACACATGATGCGTTCGGGGGATGTAGACCATCTGTTTCAGAGGTATGCTACTAGCAAGGGCAGCAGTGATAAACCACTTGCCGGAGTTAAGAATGCATAAATCTGCTCTTGACAAAAAGCCGGTAACTACTCAAGGATAATATTATTATAACATGAAAAAAGTCCTCTGCTAACTATGTTGGATTGTTTTTTGTACCTTTGTACCCATATTCATTAATATTGCGAACAAGGAGTTGAAATAGACTTATAATGGAAAAGTAATGAATCAAATGATCAAGTAATACTATCTTAATTCTCCTCCTCCTGGGAGGAGGAGTACCCGTAGGGGGGAGGTGGTAGGTAAGAAAAGAATTCCTTATTTATATGATTCATAGGTATTTCTCACTTTACCTACCACCCCGCCCTTTGGGCACCCACCCCCTCCGGCTCCCCCGTTATCGGGGGAGAGCAACCTCCGACGGATGAGGGGAATTGAGATACTCTATTTACTCAATATTGAAATACTCATTTACCTCATAACCGAAAAGAAAGGCATTTATTCAATTTCTGGTTCGCATTAAAACAAGATAAAAACATGTTTGTATCGTCAATGTCGTCCGAAGAGTTATGTGCTGAAGCAATGAAAGATTTTTCAATATTGCAGACCAAAATCGATTTATTTATGGATCGTTGTGGAAAGCGCTACAGGCAAGAACACTTTATCGGAAGATTTATTAAAAGAATGGTAGTCACGACAAAGCGGAATAATTCTTGGACCATTGCCTTTCTTACTCTCAATGAAGGTATTGCACTTCTTATTTACGCTCCGATAACAGGTCAGGAAACTTGCGGATATATTGCATTATCGAGCAATAGAAATCCTCTTGTTCTGGAGTATACTCCACATTTTATGCAGAGGTACAGAGAACGTTACCTCAGGTATTATAATCTGGAAACTGGTAATTATAATGCATTTGAGTATTTTAGCTTGAAAAATAATAATACTCTTTATGTCAGGCAACCTGATAATTCATACTATTTTATATCAGAGCAAGGTGTCATGATTGGCAGACTGGTGTCAGAACGCATGATAAGTCACAGAACTTATATCGGAGATGATAACCTGTCTCTCCGCAAAAGGATTATTCTTGATGAAGAATATAAAACCCTTTGTGCCGCAAACGCACTTCTCCGTTTACCTGATAATTTGAATTTGGAGACAGTACGTAATGTTGCCAGTCAATACAACTTGGGTGATGAGTTCACACAAAGATGGTATGCATGGCATGCGATGGAATTTGTTCAATCATAATCCGTTGCTTTTTTTATATCTCATTCCTTTTTAGGGATCACCTTCAGTTCTCCCATTTTTACCCGATTGTCCCACAGCACAACAACTTCTATCTTCTTGAGGCTATGTCGATAGAAAAGTGTATATCCCGGGTGAGGAATGATGTAGCGTATATTTTCTACTTCTGTTGTTTGTCCGATGAACGGATTCATGCTGATGCGGTGTAATATGTTCTGTAATTGTACATAGAGCACTTCACCAACCTCATTATTCCCATTCTTTAGTTTTAGTATCTGGAATGCTTCCTTCAACTGTTTCTTGGCGACGAGCGACCATATTACTTGCTTAGCCATTCTGCTACCTCCTTGTTTATTGTTAAGTTATTCTGTCCTTCGCGGTTATCCAATTGGCAACAGGCAGTTTCTACTTCCCGGCGCAGCTGATGAGAGAATATGAGCACTTGTTCTTTGCTCTTAGGTTCATCTTGCGTTTCGGTACGCAGTGTGTCTTTTTCTTCTTTACTTTTCATAGGGCTATTCTTTATTTGTTTTTCATAGAACATCCTAAAGATACGAATAGTTTTGGAATATCCATGCACGTTGAACAATTTTCTTTTCTCTGTGTTGTCTGCCTTGAAACCAAAATTGCGATATCCGAATGAAAGATAAGAAGCTGGAAGCCAATTTAAGTTTGGTAGTCTCGCGAATATTTGCGGGATTGAATATGAATGCCCTGAAATTCCTGCTGCCCGTGTGGATGGGGGCATTGACGGGTGTTACGGTACGTTGTATTTTTGCTGCTGTGGCGTTCTGGCTGACAGGATGGTTTGTGAAAGAAGCACCTATCACACGGCGGCAGCGTATCGGGCTAATTTGCTTGGGGGCATTCGGCATGTATGGTTTTATGTTCTGCTATTTGCTGGGTATCAGTAAGACGACACCTGTCAGTAGTGCCATATTCAATTCCCTGCAACCCATCTGGGTGTTTCTTATCTCTGTTCTCTTTCTGCACGAACGGGCTACACTGATGAAAATTATCGGTATTTCCCTCGGTTTCGGTGGTGCATTGCTGTGTATCTTGACCCAAGGCAGCGATGACTTGGCACATGATGCCTTTACAGGTAATATGTTGTGCCTGCTCAGTTCGGTATTTTTTGCCATTTATCTGATTCTGAGTAAGAAATTGCTGGAAGAGATCGGCTTGGTGACCGTAATGAAATATGTGTTTGGGGGCGCGGCGCTGTCCGGTCTGGTGGTATCTACTATCCTGGGCTGGGACGCGCCGTTGTTCGCCGACGCAGCACATGGAACTTGGCACTGGATGCCGTGGGTGGTTCTGGCATTCATTCTTATTTTCCCTACTTACCTTAGTTATTGGCTGATGCCCATCGGATTGAAATATCTGAAGACAACCGTAGTAGCCATGTATGGCTATCTGATACTGATTGTGACGACTGTCGTTTCTTATATCGTGGGGCAGGACCGCTTTACCTGGGAACAGGGGGTGGCTATCGGGATGATATGTTTGAGCGTGTACTTTGTGGAGGTAGCGGAGAGAAAAAAATGAACTAATAATTAATCATTACCAGGTATTCCCCTTCTGCGTGAATGGTGAATTCTGTTTCCGTGCTTTCGTTCAGTGTACCTTGCCACCAGTTGGTGAAGTCGCTGAGAGGGTATACCAAGCCTTCACCTCGCAGGTGATGGGCGCCAAAGTTTATGATTGAAATCTGTTGGCCCGGCTGGCTGGGAAACGAACAGGTATCATGGCAGGGAATGAAAATGCCATAATCGGTCAGCATGCGGACATGAGCTCCGGTACGCATATAATCAATGAGCAGGCTGATATTTCCTAAAGTATGGTCTTCCCGTTTGCCTGTGGCTCCTACGATAATGATGTTTTTTTTGCCTTGTGATAAAAGGAAGTTCACGGCTTTGGTCTGGTCGTTGGTTTCTTGGTCGGAGACGTAATGAAGAATCTGACTGTGCTTCCGGCGATTTTCTTCACTCAGGGAATCTCCGTCACCGATAATAGCATCAGGTATGTTGCCGCGATCTATATAAGCATCTGCACCGCCATCACAGCAAACGATATAAGGAGCGTTTGCCAGTATCTGCAAAGGTATGGGATGGACCGGATAATCACCATTGGCTAAGATTACTGCTTCCGGTTCACCACAGAGAATGCAGAGTTCCACTGAATTCTTCTTATTATTTTCTTTCATCATTGTTTCTTTTATCACCTTACTACCTTATCACTCTACCACTCTTTCCATCATCCTCTTCCATTTGAAGTAGCCAAAGATAGCGATTATTGTATAAAGAGCATACAGTCCTGCCGTGAAATCGAGGTCTTTGTAAACATAGAGTCCTGCACTGACAATGTCCACCACAATCCATGCCCACCATTGTTCTACATATTTACGTGCCAGCATCCACATACCTACGATACTGAGAGCAGTGGTGAAAGAATCAAGCCAGGGTACATTACTGTTGGTGAAACGAATGAGTATCCAGGCAATACAGATAAAAGTAACGGCAAATACAATGCCGAGGGGCAGATAATATTTCACCGGCATACGGGTAATGGGAAGTTCCTGCTGCCCTTCTTTGATATGCAGATGCAGTTTTCGTCTTACAAAACTGCCGTATTTCCACATCATCCAACCGTAGATGGCTGCCCCCAGATAATAGATATTTATTCCGAAGTCAGCATACAGTCCGGCATCGTAATAGACGAAAATGTAGATAGCAGGCATGATGATGCCCGCTATCCAAAGATAGATACTCGCCCGGTATTCTAACCAGAGGTAGACAAGACCGACGATGGTTCCTATAATTTCAAGAGTTTGTTCCATATCTTAAAAACTCAGCGTAATATGTGCCAGCGCATTGATACCTGCATTAGGGTAGTAGGCTGCGTAATTGGAAGTATAGAGCAGTTTACTGTCTTTGTCCTTTATCTGATTCTTTCCATGACCTTCGTATACAGCACTTCCCGATGCATAACCATTGCTTTCGTATGTTTCGTCAAACAGATTATAAACTGTCACACCTACATTAACAGATTTCAATCCTTTCAGTTTGAAAGTATATCCGAGATTCAGGTTACTCACACAATAAGCATCCAGTGTACAGTCCTCTTGATGAGCATTGTTTAAATATTGCTTGCTGACATATTGCGTTTGCAAAGATGCATTAAAACCTTTATAATCCAAAGAGATGAGACTATTTGCCATAAAGTCCGGTGAAAAGGAGATGGGAGTAGTGCCGATATATCGGGTTGTCTGAGAGATACCCCAGCTTTCGCTGTACATATCTTTCCAGTCCTCATTCACATCACTTAGATATTCCGTATAATTCTTGATGCGGTTACGGCTCCATGTTGCGTTTACATCCCAGCGCAGCCAGTTTGTGATGCGTGCACCTGCCATCAGTTCAATCCCCATACGATAACTGTCCTTCACGTTCTCTGCTACGGCTTCACCAATTTCATTCAATTGCCCGTTCAGTACCAATTGATTTTTATAGTCCATGTAATACAGGTTGACGCCTGCATTGAACCAACCTTTACGGAACGTATATCCCACTTCGTAATCGAACATCCGCTCAGATTTGGGCTGTGCGGCAAATAAGTTATCAGTATAGTTATTGCGTGTCGGTTCCTTATTTGCCACACTGAAAGAGGCATAAAGATTATTATTATTGTTTATCTTCCAGAATATGCCGGCTTTAGGGTTGAAGAAGCTGAAATCTTCGTCAATATTCAGCGGTTGCAGATGTGCCGGATCAGCTGTCCAGTCCCATTTGTCATTATTGCCGTTTATCTTATAGCGCAGATAACGATATTGCATATCGGCATAGAAGTTAACTCCATCCAGTATTTCATAATTTATCTTAGCGTAGATGTTGCCATCCGTTTTCCGTCCGATGTTACGATAATATTCATGGTCAGGATTCAGTTCACCCAAATAATTCTTCACCCATACCACCTTGCCGTTATGGGTGTTTTTGTAATAATTCAGGCCACCGCCGATGGATGCATCCAATTTGTCTCCTTTATAATCGAAAGAGAATACTCCACCACCGAAACGGCTGTCTACCAGTTTACGGCGTACAAGGTCTGATTTCTCTATGGTAGTACCGTTTGTTTCAAAGGGTACCAAGCCATATTCTATCAGTGTACGCTTATTCTTATATTCCTCATAATAACCGTAGCCGTCTGTATAGTGTAGCGCTATGTTCAATTTCCACGAAGTAGACAATATCTGATTCAATAACAATTGATAATGCGTCTGGCGATAATAATCTATCTGGTTATCATAAAATCCGATTACGTTTCCATTATCATCTTCTATGGCGCCATTGGGATTATATTTGCGGTCGTTTTCCAGTGTTTCCTTATCCAGACCATCCCAGGCATGATAGGTTTCTTCTTTTCCCCAAAAGGTGATGAATTTTATAGTAGTCTTGTCTCCATAATATCCTCCTTGTACAAAGTAAGACTTCAGGTCGGCACTGGCGCGGTCACGGTAGCCGTCACTGTGGATATTAGATAAACGTGCATCGAATCCCCAGCGTCCATTAATGAGCCCCGTACCTACTTTTACGGTTTCTTTATGTGTATTGAATGAGCCGTAAGAGCCGGAGAACTCCGCATACGGTGTGGGCAAAATGCCTTGTGTTTTCATATTGATACTGGCACCGAACGCTCCGGCACCATTAGTGGAAGTTCCCGCTCCCCGTTGAATCTGCAAGTCCTGAAGTGAAGAGGCGAGATCGGGAGTATTTACCCAAAAGATAGAATGACTTTCCGCATCGTTCATGGGTATACCATTAGTGGTTACGTTGATGCGTGTAGCATCTGTTCCGCGTACTCGGATGCTTGTGTAACCGATACCTGCACCTGCATCGCTTGTTGTCAGTACTGACGGAGTAAATGACAGCAGATAGGGAATATCTTGCCCGAAATTCTGCTTTTTAAGTTGTTCTTTACTGACATTGGTAAACGCCACAGGTGTGGTTCCCGTGGCACGGGTAGAGATAATTTCTACTTCCTGCAGGCTTATCACCCGCAAGCTGTCTTTCTCATGCGTCTGCGCACAGACACCCAGCGTTGCCATCAACAGGCAGGCCGCCATTGCATGTTTTCTCATTACAATTTTAACTATTAAAGATTAATACAGAAAAGGGGAACTTTTCTTCTTTTCCCTCCGCCGGCACTACCCGGATCAGGTCAATGGGTATGATCTCAGCCCGTCATATTAGGGCACCCCTTAGTTGAAATCGGGGGCAAAATTAAGCGTTTTCGCTGAAACACGCAAATCGAGTGAACGATAACCGGAAATATTTGTTAATTTTGTAGGCCGGTGGGTGTTTTTTTATCCTGCTGGAAAAATATAATTATTAACTTCAAACGAACAAATATTATGTTATTATTATTACAAGCGGCGGCTCCTGCCACCGAAACTGTTGTAGAAGATGGTTTTAGTAAATTGCAGATTTTTCTCCAACAACTGATAGACTGGGGAGTTAATGCGGGTGGTCATATCATTGGCGCTGTGCTGATTTTTATTGTAGGACGTTTCCTGATATCTTTCCTTAATAAAATGGTGGCCCGATTATTGGCTAAACGACATGTGGATGCCAGTATTCAGAGTTTTGTAAAGAGTCTGGTGAATATCTTACTGACCATTTTATTGATTATTGCCGTTATCGGTAAATTGGGAGTAGAGACAACTTCATTTGCTGCCTTGCTGGCATCCGCCGGTGTGGCTATCGGTATGGCGTTGTCCGGTAATTTGCAAAACTTTGCAGGTGGTCTGATCGTATTGCTTCTCCGTCCTTATAAAGTAGGTGACCTGATCGAAAGCCAGGGCATCACGGGTACGGTTCGTGAGATTCAGATTTTCCATACGATCCTGACTACTGGTGATAATAAGATTATTTATATTCCGAATGGTGCATTGAGTAGTGGCACTGTGACTAACTATAGCCGCGAAGCTACCCGTCGTGTAGAGTGGATAATAGGTGTGGAGTATGGTGAAAACTTTGATAAGGTGGAAGAAACGACTCGTCGTATCATTGCCGAAGACAAGCGGATTCTCAGTGACCCGGCCCCTTTTGTTGCCCTTCATGCATTGGATGCCAGTAGCGTGAATGTGATTATCCGTGCCTGGGTAAAGAGTGAGGATTACTGGGGAGTTTATTTTGATATGAACAAAACCATTTACTCTGTATTCAATAAGGAGGGTATCGGTTTCCCTTTCCCGCAACTGACGGTACATCAGGCGAAGGATTGATAACGGTTTGGAGCTAATAACCGTAAATAAAGGACATAACAAATAGTTGTTATGTCCTTTATTTTTTTATGGTTAATACTTGTGATAGCTTTTATTGTAAATCACATTTCATATACTCCGAGTTCTTCCTCTATGGCTTCGCATTCATCTTTCTCTATATGCAGTAAGCGATTGATTTCCCTTCGCTTTTCGATATCAGTGAAATAACTTTCTACTACGGTATACAGGTCGAACCCTTTGGTGGAACCTGCTGCCATGTCTAATGACTCTACCATTTTCTCTACTTCCCTGTGAATGCGTTCCTTGTTGATGAAATGCAACTCATTACTATGAATCAGATACTTTTCCATGATCGTTGGTATTTAAAGTTCTATGAATATAACGTCTGCCGTGAATGGTTAGTTCATACAAAAAATGATAATTCTTCTTTGAGTTAATTGAGAATTAATGGTTTTATTAATACTCCTCTTGTATTATTGCCGAATAATAGCGTAAAAGCTAATTTTAAAAGTAATAATACCATGAAAAGAGTAATTAGTATGAATCTGAGAAATGTAATTCAAATGAAGCCACAATGCTTCGGGTTGACAGTACTATTAGTGCTGTTGGGTGTTTTTTCTGCAGTGAATACCAATGCTGCCGAAAAGTTAATGGCAGGTACCAGCAAAGTGAACATAACCCCGCCTACTCCCCGCTATCCGGTTCACGACTCCCTCTATGCGAGAACTCTGATCCTTGAGGCAGGAGATTCGCGTATTGCTTTTGTAGCCCTGGATTTGGTTATGTACAGTAATGTTCCATTAGCGGAGAAATTGAAGAAGCAATTTGGCTTGCAGGAAGTCTATTTTTGTCCCCAGCACACACATTCCGGTGAGGCAGGGCCCAAGGAATGGCTCGACGCTCAAATAACCAAAGCTTTGAAGCAGGCTTCTTCTTCTATGTTTGAGGCGCGTATTTCGGCTGGTTATCGTAGTTTCCCTCAACTAAGCTTCAACCGGCTTCTTCTTCGTGAGGATGGCCGTGCCCGTGAATCATGGGTAGGAGATGACCACTACAGGGCAGTGAATCCGGAACGTATTCCGCATGGACCTGTTGATACCTCTGTAGGTGTCATTAAGTTGGAGGATACGAAAGGCAATCCGAAAGTAATTCTGATGAATTATGCCTGCCATCCGGATGTGGCTTGGAATAACTTTGAAATCTCTGCCGACTATGTGGGCTATGCCACTAAATATACGGAAGAAGCCTTTAATAATCAGGTATGTTGCCTCTTTGTACAAGGGGGGGCAGGAAACCAGGCACCTTTATTTAAGGATGGCGGACGTACCGGACCAGATGACCCTCGTTCGTCCAATTATGATTTGATTGATCGTATGGGCAAATTACTCTCTATTGAAGCCGTCAAACTTGCCAAAGATATATATCCAAATCCGTATGATGCACCTAATATCAAGGTAAAGACTGACTCTTTGCATTTTATTGGCAGACATGACAAGAACCTGAAGTATAATGTGCATTTCTCCGTAATATCCATTAATAACCGTATTGCCATTGCTACTGTTCCTGGTGAGCCTTTCATTAAGTTCCAGATTGACTGGAAACGGGAAATGCAACCCAATAATGTCATTCCTTTCTTCTTCGGATATACCTGGAATAACGGAAGATGGCCGATGTATCTGCCCGATATTCGTTCGGCTGCTTATGGTGGCTTCGGAGCAGATGAAGGATCGTGGCTTATTGAAGTCGGAGCAGGTGAAAAGATTTTCAATAAACTGATAGAGAATTATTATCGGATGATGGGAGTGTTTCGTTGAGAAAGACACGGGAGTAAAGCTGAGAATATTACGTGGATTAAGAAACTTTAACCAGTCGTAAACGCTTGATATTCTTTGTTCTACTGATTGTATATGCTTACTTATGGTTCATTTTATAGTATTGCCTATGTCGATTTATTTTTTATCTTTGCTATGAAAAATAAAGTAATATAATCTTATAAAACAAAAAGGTGAATGCTATGAGTACGATGAAAAATTTAGTGCATGACTTGCTGGAAACAACAGGACTTCCAACCGCTTTCCTGCAACGTATTAATGAAGCTATGTTGAAGGAGTATAAGCTGTCTTATGGAGGTTTTCTGACAGTTTATCCGAAGGAGGTTGAAATATTCTATATCAACCGGATGGCGAAACATCCGTTTATAGATACAAATATGCACTGTATGATCGATCCTAAGACAAATGCGGAAATCTGGGAGATGCAGGCTGGACGTTTCGGTAAGCTATATGCCCATCGGAAAGGACTGGGAGGTATAGATGTTTGCCTGTCTGATGATAACAGCTATGCGCTGTGTTGCACACTGAAAGGCGCTGAAGTGAATGGTGAAGAGTTCTGGAGTCCATTGAAGGTGCGCAATGCTATTCTGGAAGCTATCTGTCAGCACGAAGGCTTGATGCCTGATCTTTCGAATAAGTTGAGAGTAATGGAACGACTGAATGAGAAGAATGCCATCAGCATACTCAATCCCCGTGAAGAACCCATCACCGGACATGTGTATCATCTGCATCGCCGTGCTTTGCGTCGTCGTGATAAGAATGTACTTCTGCCGTTACGTTCGTTTATGGACCTGTGGAACAAGAAGCTTACTATGGGGAATGTACAGAAGATAAACCTGTATATGGCAGCCCATCCGGAGGAAAACGTACTCGATGTATTACGCAGAAATCAGTTCCGCTATATACCGGCGGAAATCAAGGCGCGGTATAAGATAGACCGTAAGACAAAATTGTATGATTGATACTTCGAAAGAGTTAATAGAAAGAAGAAGATGTATCGGGGAATTTCCTGATACGTCTTCTTTGCTTTAGTGGAATTCTCAATTGTATTTTTCTATAGCAAAACAGAACAATGATTTTCCTCTTTTATCTACTAGAAGTAGATTTTATAGCTGATATTCGGTATCAATCCCGTGCCATTCTCTTTCTCTATCTTATGGGTCTTTTCGTTGTATTGATAAAAATGCATTCCTGTACGCATCCCTACGTTCAGCATTTTTACAGAAAACTCATGGGATATTTTCCTTTTATTAATTCTGTAGCTAAAAGAGATGTCACCGTTGATGGAGGGATCAAATTTCTTACAATAGGCTCTGCTTTCATCAAATTTGACTTCATGTTCTATCATACTTTTACCCTCATCTACAGGGGTATATCGGTCACCACCTTGGAAGAAGATACGCCCGTTAAGGTTTAGCGCATTTTGTTTATTACGTCCCACCATCCATTCTTTTCCGGCAAGTATGTTCAGGAGGTAGTTTTTGTCCAACCGTGTGTTGCGCCAGATGTTATCTCCGGCTTTGTATTTTGATTTAAAAAGAGAAGCCGTTATCATATAGTAGAAACCATCTTTCATGTATTGTTCTAATGTGATATCTATACCGTAGTTCACTCCGGAACCTCTATTCTTTAATATTCTGTCCAGATAGAAACTCTGATGATTGATGATGGAAAAGGAAGAATCCTCTTCAACAGGTATTCGGAATAGATATTGATAATAGGGTTCCACTTTTAAATGCATGTACGAGTTGATGTTCCAGTCGTATGTAAGCCCAAAGTGATGGGCCTTTGAAAAATCCAGGTATCTGTTGGATTCAGTTTTTCCGTTGGCTTCCTGTTCCACAAAGTAGTAGTCAAGCTTTTCCCTGCGACTGTGCAGACCGTATGCCAGTGCCAAGGCGTGTTTCGGATTAAAGCTCCATTTAAGGGCTGCTCTGGGTTCTACGGTCCAGTTCTTATTCAGGGTGAAGTACTGTGCGGTGATGCCCAGGCTGGTAGTAAGATGGTTGCTTAGGTTGATGACAGAACTGCTGTATGCCGAGAGTACACAACTTCCCCCATTTCCTTTTGAAATCTGTTCCATAGGTACATCTAAACCGAAATTAGGACTGATTTTGTAATCCAAGTCATATTGGAGTCCTGTAACTGTGATACCTGTCCGGTTGATATGGTTGGAATTGAATTTCTTGTTCAGATAGGAATTAAAGACTATATCCCATTTGGAATTCCGGATATCTCCTACATGGACCAGTTTGTCATCTTCTGTCATCTGATCAGCTCTCGTGCGATCTTTCGAGTAAGTGGCGGCTAATGAAGAACGAATATATGTATCTGCATTGATAAGACACTTGTGTGTAAGCCCTCCTGCCGCTTTGTCAAAAGCTGTATTTCCGGACTGCCGGTCACCTTGTGTCTCCCATTCATCACGGTCGATGGCTTCCGGTTTATCGCGGTCAATCAGTCCGACTCCCCAGATAGAGAAAGTTCCGGCCTTCCGGGTAGGAAAATTTAATTTGAATGACAAATCCTGATATTTCAGATTCATATCATTTCCCGTAGCCAAGGAAGTGGTAGAGAAACGGTAGTTAAAGATATAGGAACTTCCATGTTTCCTATTTATCGGGCCTTCCGATGCCAGGTCAATCCCCAGAATACCCAACTGAAATGTATGTTCGTACTTCTGATTGTTGCCATTTCGTATTTGCATGTCGAAGATACCTGATAGCACATTGCTGTATTCGGCAGGGAACGCCCCGTTGTAGAAATCGGAGTTACCGATCACCTGTGTGCTCAGGGCCGAAAGAAAACCTCCACCCAGACCGGTAAGGTCGGCGAAGTGAGTCGGATTGGGAATTTCTACACCTTCCAGTCTCCATTGGGTAAACTGGGGTGAATTTCCTCTGATAGCTACAGCGTTGGTTCCTACATCTCCTGCCACACCTGCAAATGCGGAACTCAGACGTGCCGGATCATCAAAACCATTGGCAAACCTGCCCGCTTCTTCCATGCTGATCATACGTCCGCCGGTAATGGCCATTGCATTCAGAGGCTTATCTTTCTTTATCTCCGGTTGTATGACGACTTCCGCCAACGAGTGAATGTTTTCATCCAGAGTGATTTCCATATATACTTCCTTGGAAGAAGTTACAGGTATCTCATTGAAAATATAGGCATTATATCCTACATAGGAGGTTTGTATATTGCATCGTCCCACAGGAACATTGTCTATCCGAAATCTCCCCAGACTGTCTGTTGTGCTGCCCAAAGAACCGACATTCATAATTCTTACAGTAGCAAACTCTATGGGTGCATTGGTTTTGGAATCCAGTACAATTCCTCTGACTGTTTGGGTAGGTTTCTCTATTTTTTCCTTGGTGGATTTCTGTAGTTCGTTGCCGGATGGAGTGATAATGATATGGTAGCCTGTTATTTTGTACGAATAGCGGGTGTCTTTCAAGATTTGCGCTAACGCCTTGTCAATGCTTTGGGATTCTAAGGACAGGGATATTTTTCTCTTTACATCTACGGCCGATAATTCATAGGCTATGCTGTATCCGGTTTGTAGTTCTATTTCGGCAAAAGCTTCTTTCAGTGATATGTTTTTATTCTGTATAGTGATTTGCTTTCTGTCATTCTGTGCTGTGGCATTCAATGAGAGAAAGGCAAAAAATAAAAAAAGGAGTATCTTATCTGTTTCTTTATTAATGGTTATTCGGTTCATTGTTGTACGTTTTTATAAGATAAGCTGCATTTCGGCATAACTTTTTCATGCAAGCATGAAAGTTCTGCACTCAATTTGCATTAACTTTGTATAGTTAATACTTTGTTTTACTTTACGGTTTGATGGAGCATTAGCATTTCAGAACCGGGTTGAGGGTCTCAAGCTGCAATCCGGTTCCTTTTCTTCATAGGCAGTCTCTTTTTATTGTTTTTTGATTAGTTCTACTTTGTCTCTCTGTATCTGATAACTGAAGCCGATCATCTCACTCAATACAGGCAGTACTTCTTCCAGGTTTTCATTTTTCAGGAACCGGACGGTATATCGTTTGGAGGCGGGAACGTTCATTGTATGATTGATAGTTACATTATAACGTCTCTCTAATGTTTGCAGGATTTCGGTGAAAGGCGCATCGTTAAATATCAGTTTTCCCGTGATCCAGCCATCTGCATCGGTTGGAGAAACTTTGGTAATGTTGATGGCGGATGTTTTTTTATCGTATGTCAACTGTTCATTAGGCTTTAGTATTTGTGAGTTCTGGGTGGGGGAGGTAACTTCAACTTTTCCACTTGTCAGGGTAGTGGTCACCAGTTCATCATCAGCGTATGCCTTTACATTGAATCGGGTTTCTAATACTTTGACTGATAGTTGGGACGTTTCTACAATAAACGGTTTCGCTGCATCTTTCCGAACAGAAAAATAGGCTTCACCATCGAGGTGCACACGGCGTTGTGCTTTCAAGAACTTTTTCGGGTATTTGATTACTGTTCCTGCATTCAGCCATATTTCGGAGCTATCAGGCAATAGGACGTGTTTTTTATCACCGTATGCAATAGATATCTCAACCCATTTATCCTTCGTGGAAGTATAGTACAGATAACTTCCTGTAATAATCAGTAGCGGAATCAGGGCTGCCGCAATGCGCATTCGTTTTTGATAGAAAGGTCGGGGCACTATTTTCTTATAACCGATCTTTTGGTTTACCCTGATTAATGCAAGTTTAGTGTCCGGGTCTGTTTTTGCCTCCAATTGATCCCAATATTCCAATGAAGCTTTTTCTTTTTCTTCAGTGTCTTTATCTTTAATGATCCATTTTTGAACCTTCTTTTCCGTTTCGGGAGAGAAGCGGCCGGATAAATATGTTCCGATGATTCTAACGATATTATTCTTCTCCATTCTGTTGCATTTACTATATATACAGTCAACGGATGAAAAACTCAATAAGCAAATGAATCTTTTTCCTGTTTTTTCTTTTTAGAAATAGGGGACCACCTGAATAAACGAGAAAAAGAACAGAACTATCTGCCTCGTACCTGGCTTGCATCTTCTTCGTACCCTCCTCGTACCAACTTCGCTATTTTGTTCCTCGTATAGGAGCGAAGGAAATGCGAACCGGGTATAAGGAGGAAGAACTTTTGACCAAAAGGTAATACTGTATGTTGTTTGTCTTTTTTCTGTTATGAATTTATTCACCACAGACTCATTACCATACCATTATGCCAGCAATAAGAAGAAGCATGAAATCGTTTTCCGTATCTCTTTCAGAGCGAGGCTTAACTGACTTTCCACATTTCTCTTGGTAGTATTCAGTCGTACGGCTATCTCTTCATTGCTTAGGCCCTCGTTGCGACTTAGCATGTATATCTTTCTCCGTTGTTCCGGCATTTTTTCTACCGTGTCGTCTATTAGTAATCCGAGTTCTTTGGCTATCAGATCTTCTTCCGAAGTAGAACTACATTCCTGATGCTGGACACTACTCAGATAAGTATTCTCTACATGTTTGTGTTTCAGAAAGTTGATGGCAGAATTTCTGGCAATTGTATGCAGGTAAGAATCAAATGATCTGGAGATATCGACAGAGTGGCGGTTCATCCAGAGGTTTACAAATAAATCCTCTGTCAGTTCTTCAGCATCCGGACTTGACTTGATGTAGCCCTGGATAAAGGCTTTTGTTTTACCGTAATAAGTGATAAAAACCTCCTCGAAGGCCTCATGACTATCTTGCCGTAAAGCCTCCAAGGTTTTTATATCAATCTTATTGCTCATTTATGGTCCGGTTTTGTTTTTTGACGAGAGCAAAAGAAGTGATTATTTGTTTGATGAAGCTATTCTTTTGGATTAATTAACCTTGTCTGTTTTATTTTCTATTCTTGGTTTTTGATTTCGGACACTTCTGCAATGTTTCCGTATCTCTTTTATTTCAGATACTTCTTCAGCGGGCAGTCCGTAACTTTTAATCCTTCGGCTATACTTTGGGCATTCATCCTCGCCCCCTTCAAAGATGTATGTGTATGATCCGTATTATAGAAAACAGCTGATTTCTTGGGCCCCATCTTTTGGAGTTTATCTGCGGATATTTTATTCAGATCAATAAAGCAGGCTCCGGTTGCTTCTGCCGCTTCACGTGTCCATTTACCGTAACTCTCGCTATTGCGTTCTATTTGTCCGCCTTTCCACTTATTGCGGGGCGTGTGACTCAATACAATCGGGATTGCTCCTTTTTCTTGTGCGTCCCTGATGAACTTGCGGAGATACCAGCCAAAAGTATAGACTACCTGGTATTTTCCGGTCTTTTCCATCAGAAAGACTTTGCTTTCATCTCCCGAACCGTGTAATTCACCACGGGCTTTTCCGATATTGATATCTCCTCCGTCATTATGTCCGAACTGGATGAGTACGAAATCTCCCGGTTTAAGTGCATTATACACTTTGTCCCAGCGCCCTTCGTCCAAGAAAGTACGGGCACTTCGTCCGGCCATGGCACAATTTTCTACAGATAGCTTCTTTGAATTAAATATCTCAGTTATTACACTTCCCCATCCCCATATACCGTCTTTATCATCATCTTTATTCTTTACCGTACTGTCACCGATAGTGAATACCACCGGGCATCCTTCTTTCCGGCTGGAACCGGTAATTGTATCCTGCTCAACCGGTTTCAAATAGTTGGCCAGTTCTAATCTTTCATAGTTTCGGATACCTTCAGTTGCGGATTCTGCGTTCACTTTTGCCCCGAAGGCACTGGTGTGGATGCGGTCTAAGTAGAACATATATTTCACTTTTTCCTTGCCGAATTTCTCAAATTTGGATGCGGTGATATCATTCAGGTCTATAAAAGGTACTTCTTGTTCTTCAGCTATTTGTTTGCCCCACAGGCCGAAAGTTTGGTTGACGCGTGTGATAATTGTACTGTCTTTATCTTCCCAGGCATTGCGGGGAGTCAGTGAGAACAGGATAGGGTGGGCACCTTTTGCCTTTACATCCCGCACGAAGCGACGCATATATTCTCCATAGGAATATACAGTTTCCTTCACTCCGGTTTCTTGGATGGTTATATTCAGGCTATCTTTACCGATTCCCGGTATGGAAGCGCGTGCGCGCCCGCTGTCATAAGGGCCATTGTCATTATGTCCCAGTTCGATGATCACCCAATCGCCAGCTTGGACCCCTTTTATAACATCCGGCCAGAAACGGTTGTAGAACGTCCGGCTACTTGTTCCTCCCAATGCATGGTTTTCTACGGTAATCCGGTCTGAATCGAAATAATCACCGGTGTAATATCCCCAGCCCCATTGACCGTTATTCCCATTTCCCAAGGTTCCGGTACGCATGGTAGAGTTACCCACCAGAAACAGAATGGGATTATTTCCTTTCCGGCTTGAACCGGCTACAGGTCTTGCTGTACGGGCCTTATTCAAACTGTCCAGTGTATTGTCAATCACCTGGTTGACATCCTTCATCGGTGCAGATACCTTATTTTGAGCCTGTGCCGAGAAAACAAAAGCGAATGTCATTCCTAAAATCAGATAGCTGTAAAATGTGTGTTTATTCATCTTTCTATAACCTTAATTCTTTGTTGGTGCAAAAATAGGTGAAATTTGAGTCTCTGCGAATGGAATATCATTCAGAATTGCTGTCTTTTTGTGCAATTGGGTGGGATTTCCTTAAAATTCAAACATTAAAGCTTTTTACGATGTTATATTAATAAACTTCAATCGACATGCTTACTACTTTCTTAAATGCATTAGCCACTATAATAAGTGTGACAAGTCTTCTCGTTGTCACTTATGGGGCATTAATTGGGATAATTTCTTTTCTGGTCAATGAGTTCAAAAGATTCACGGGCAAGTACTCAACTACCAATATCCGGAAGTTACGGGCTACTTTCGGAACTTATTTGCTACTTGGACTTGAATTTCTTATCGCATCAGATATCTTAAAAACCGTACTGGAACCAACTTTAAATGAACTGGCAATTTTGGGTGGTATAGTCGTTCTGAGAACTATCTTATCCGTCTTTTTAAACAGAGAAATCAAAGATTTGGAGGCTGAAGGTGAAAAAGAGCAATGATTCTTGGGAAGTAAAAAGCATTATTAGATCCCTTCTTTAACATATTATTTGAACTGTGTTAATCGTTAACATAATGAATCTAAATAGTTAACAACCTCCTTTATTCTATTAAACCATGTTATAAATGTCCCTGTCTGGACCTGAAAATTTGGAGATATCCTCAAAGTCCGTATCTTTGCAATGTGTTTTTCATAGTATTAGATTTAAGGTTAACAAAAGATTGGCTGTCTGGGATAGATAGCCTTTTTTTATGTCTATATGTTACATTATTCTTTTTTATCGTGTATTTGATGTACAGTATCGAGGGGATAATTCCAGATACTCCATACTTGTCCTTAGAATAATAGAAGTGAAATGAGTCGGGAATGGCTCTCGATAGGGGATGATTAAAAAATAATCATAAAAAAGGCTAATTGCTTTCGTTTCTTTTCGGTTTGGTTTACTTTTGTGCTATAATTAATTTCCTATATTCAGTAAAATGTTAAATACAGTAGAAGAAGGATTGGAAGATATTCGCCAAGGCAGGATATTGATCGTTGTTGATGACGAAGATCGTGAAAACGAAGGTGATTTTATTGTTTCAGGCGAAAAGATTACTCCTGAAATTGTGAATTTTATGATTACTCATGGTCGAGGATTGCTGTGTGCCCCGCTACCGCGTTCGCGCTGTGAAGAACTTTGTCTGGCTCCGATGGCAGAAGAGAATACTTCATTGTTAGGTACACCATTCACTATGTCTGTAGATTTAAGAGGGTATGGCTGTACTACGGGCGTTTCTGCTTTCGACCGCTCATCGACTATAAAAGCTTTGGTGGCAGAGAACCTGCATCCCTCCGAATTTGCTCGTCCGGGACATGTCTTTCCGCTTTATGGTGCGGAAAATGGAGTGTTGGAGCGCAATGGGCATACTGAAGCTGCATTGGATATGACAAGGATGGCTGGCTTGAAGCCCGGAGGTGCACTTGTTGAGATATTGAATGAAGATGGCACGATGGCGCGTCTTCCTCAGTTGTGTGAAATAGCAGCGAAATTTGGTCTGAAGATTGTTTCAATTAAGGATATTCAGGAATATCGTACAAAACATAATCTCTAAACAGTATGGCGCTCAATCAAAGAAGGGTGAAGATATTACACCTGATTCGTGAAGATGGACATGCAAAAGTGCAGGACCTTAGTAAAATGTTCAATGTAACGGATGTGACTATCCGTCAGGACCTGGAGGCTCTGGAACAGATGGGGTATATTCAAAGAGAGCACGGCGGTGCATTCTTGAAAGGAGTGGGCTCTTTTGCCAAGACGGGACAATTGTTCAATCAGACCCATTTGGAAGAAAAAAAAGAGATCGCTCAAAAAGCCATCCGGTTTATTCAGGAAGGTGATAGTATTATCTTGGACTCAGGTTCTACAACTACAGAAATAGCGAAGCTTTTGATGAATTATAAGGAACTGACAGTCATTACTAATGCATTGAATATTGCTTTGATTTTAGGTGAGAATCATGGAATCAATTTGATTGTTACCGGAGGTGAATTCAAGGCTCCTACTCTTTCTTTGACAGGGAAGATGGCGGCTGATTCATTTAAGGATATACGTGCCAATAAGTTGTTTCTTGCTACAGCAGGTATTTCTTCGGATATGAAGCTGACTTACCCCGGCTTAAGTGATTTGATTGTGAAATCGGCTATGATAGAGTCTGCAGGTAAAGTTTACCTGGTGGCTGATTGTTCGAAAATAGGTATCAGTGCTTTTGCCAGTTTAGGCTCGGTTTCTTTGGTAGATGCCATTATTACAGATAGTACTATAACCGAAGAGGATTTTGAAAGGCTAAAAGAATTGGAAGTCGAGATTATCTGATATTTAGCGAAATAAAAATAATAGTGGTGATTGAGGTTACGTTTGTAAAAACGTCCTCAATCACCTTTTTTATGTCCTGTTGGATACACAGAGGACAATTAATCTGTCTTACTTATATATCTTATGCTGATTGGCATTAGAATAGATGTACCCTGTGATTGTTAGTAATGTAGTCTGCAATAGTTAATATAATGCAATGCATTTTCATTTGCTTTCGTTTATTTTTGTATTTCTCTGATTTTATTCCGTTATTTGCGAGATAAAAGAAGAAAAAGATAATAATATGAAAGTTAAAGAGCTGGAATTGCAATCTGAAATGAATCGAATACGATTGGTTGAGGTTGTTTATAAAGCAAAAGCGGGGCATATTGGAGGCGATCTTTCATGTCTTAATGTGCTGACTGCACTCTATTTTGATATAATGAGTGTTTGGCCGGATAAACAAAAGGAACCGAAAAGAGATCGTTTCGTGATGAGCAAAGGGCATTGTGTGGAGGCTTTATATGTTACTCTTGAAGCGAAAGGCTTCATTTCTCGCGATGTAACCGATACATTAGGAAAATTCGGGTCTGTTTTGTCCGGTCATCCTACTATAGAAGTTCCGGGTATTGAAGTAAATACAGGTGCTTTGGGACATGGATTGTCTGTAGGAGTAGGGATGGCAGTTGCAGCCAAAATGAATAAGGCCGATTACAAAGTTTATGTGCTAATGGGTGACGGTGAGCAGGGGGAAGGCTCAATTTATGAAGCGGCTATGGCGGGTAATCAGTATAAATTGGATAATCTGGTAGCTGTTATTGATCGTAACCGTCTACAAATTAGTGGTACAACAGAAGAAGTCATGGCATTGGAGAATATGCGTGACCGTTGGACTGCCTTGGGCTGGGATGTATTGGAAATGAATGGAGATGAGATGGAAGATATAGTCAAAACATTTCATACTGTGGATTATGCCAATGAAAAACCTCATCTGCTTATCTCACATACTACAAAAGGAAAAGGAATATCCTATATGGAAGGAGTCGCCAAATGGCATCACGGTGTGCCTACAGCAGAACAATATGAAGAGGCTATTTGTGAAATATCCGAGAAAATTAAAAAACTGGAAAAAGAAAACAATGGCAAATAATATGATGGAGTGCAGAAGAAGTTTTACGGATGCGTTGCTGAAATTGGCTCATCTGAATAAAGATATAGTAGCGGTTACAACGGATGCCAGAGGTTCTGTTACCTTGGGGAAATTTGCAGAAGAACTTCCCGAACAGTTTGTGGAATGTGGTATAGCCGAACAGAATGCGGTAGGAATTTCAGCTGGTTTGGCGCATAGTGGAAAAAAAGTCTTTGTATGCGGACCGGCTTGCTTTTACGTAGCGCGTAGCTTGGAACAAGTGAAGGTAGATCTGGCTTATAGTCAGAATAATGTAAAAATATTGGGAGTAAGTGGCGGCGTGGCTTATGGGGCTTTGGGAGCTACTCATCATAGTCTGCATGACATTGCTGTATTGAGAACTTTCCCGGGAATGAATGTTGTTTTGCCTTGCGATGCCCGCCAAACGCGCAAGTTGGTTGAATTATTGGTAGATTATCCTGAACCGGTCTATGTGCGTGTAGGAAGAGCCGCCGTGCCCGATGTATATGAGAATGATGATTTCGAGTTTACTTTAGGAAAAGCCAATATGCTGTTAGATGGCACGGATCTGACCATTATTGCAGCGGGTGAAACGGTTTATCATGCTTATCAGGCTGGGCTGATGCTGCAAAAAGAAGGTATTAAGGCACGTGTACTGGATATGTCTTCCATTAAGCCCATTGATGCTGAAGCTATTAAGAAAGCTGCTGACGATACTGGAAGGATTATTACTGTAGAAGAACATAGCCGGTTTGGCGGGCTGGGCGCTATTGTGGTTGAGACGCTTTCTGAAAATCCTGTTCCGGTTCATATTATCGGTATTCCCGATGAGAATGTAGTTCATGGAAAATCCAATGAGATCTTTGCTCATTATGGATTGGATAAAGAAGGCATCTGCAAAGCAGCCCTTGAATTTCTAAAAAAATAGAAGTATCTTTCTCTTAAATCTAATATTATGACTAATAGAATTATAACGATAGACCAAAGCACTTCGGCAACAAAAGCAATGCTGTTTTCAGAGAACTGCGAACTGTTGCGTCGGGTAAATATAGATCATCAGCAACTCTATCCGCAAACAGGATGGGTGGAGCACGATGCCGAAGAGATCTATAAAAACACAATAGAGGCGATACGTTGTTTGCTGGAGAAAGAAGAAGTAAATGGAGAGGATGTTTCTTATTCTCTTGCCATCACCAATCAGCGCGAAACAGTGGTTATATGGAATAAGCAGACCAGTAAGCCTGTTTATCATGCGGTGGTATGGCAATGCCAGCGGGGTACGGCTATCTGCAAGGCTTTAAAAGACAGGGGGTATAGTCGATTGGTGCAGCAAAAAAGCGGTTTGCTCATTGATCCTTATTTTTCAGCTAGTGGTGCCAAGTGGATTTTGGATAATGTAGAGGGTACTCGTGAGTTGGCAGAAAAAGGTGGTTTGTTAATGGGAACCATTGATTCCTGGTTGATCTGGAAACTGACGGAAGGCAGAAATCATCAGACTGATTACACCAATGCGTCACGTACCATGCTTTTCAATATTCACACGTTGGATTGGGATGATGAACTGTTGCGACTCTTTACCATTCCTCGTAGCATGATGCCGGAAGTTTTGCCTTGTGATTCCGCTTTTGGAGAAACGACAATCGAAAATCTATTTGAATCTCCGATACAAATTGCAGGCGTTTTGGGTGATTCTCATGGGGCATTGGCCGGCCAGATGTGTTTTGAGGCAGGCATGGGGAAAGTGACTTATGGAACAGGATCGTCTGTCATGGTCAATATAGGAGAAAAAGTCATTTCCGCCCCCGAAGGGCTGGTTACTTCCGTTGGATTTTCAGCTTTGGGCAGAGTGTATTATGCTTTCGAGGGAAATATACACTGCACCGGTGCAACTATCAAGTGGATGGTAGAAAAACTGGGCTTGGCAGACTCGTTCAATCAAATAGAAGCATTGGCAACCTCAGTGAAAAGTACTGATGGGGTTTACTTTGTTCCGGCCTTTACCGGATTGGGAGCCCCCTGGTGGAAACCGGATGCTAAAGCCGCTATTTGGGGGATGACTCTGAATACCGGGAAAGCGCATGTGTTGCGTGCTGGAATAGAATCCATCGCTTACCAGATAAAAGATCTGATAGATATGATGACCTGGCAAGCAGGCATCGAACTGAAAGGGCTTCGCGTAGATGGAGGTCCCACGAAAAATCAGTTTTTGATGCAATTCCAGGCTGATATGCTGCAAACCGTCATTAACCGTTCGGAGATAGAAGAGGCTTCTGCTTTGGGGGCTGTTGTAATGAATGGTTTTGCCCGTAAGAGGTGGACCAGCTTCCAAGAAGTCGCTGCCATGCGTACCATTGATAATTGTATCACTCCCTGTGTGGAAAAAAAAGAACTTCAATGCTTGTATGGCGGATGGCGTGAAGCTGTTAAAAAAATAATAGAACAGAATAACTAACTATGTATCGTAACATTTAATACCATTAAAGATGAAAAACAAGAAAAAAATGTGTTTTGGTGTCATCATTGGAACACGCGCTTATTTTAATTCGGAATTAGCAAAAGACGTTCGTAAACAATTGTTGGAAACACTGGCTGTAGAAGGCTATGACTATGTCATTCTTCCCGAAGACGCTACGCCTACAGGTAGTAGCAGTATCGAAACCCGGGAAGATGGTTTGAAGTGCGCTAAATTGTTCCGTGAAAACCGCGATCGTATCGATGGAATTATTATTTCTTTGCCCAACTTTGGCTTTGAAATTGGTATCATCAACGCTATCAGTGCAGCTGATTTGCATGTCCCTGTCTTGGTTCAGGCATGTGATGACGAGAATGATAAGGTTGATTTGGATAGTCGTCGGGATGCATTCTGCGGAAAAATTGCCGTATGTAACAATTTGTATCAGTATGGCATTCCTTTTACGGATACTACCCTTCATACTTATTCTATTTATTCAGATTTGCTGGTCGCTAATATCAATAAATTTGCGGCTGTCTGTCGGGTGGTTAATGGTCTTCGTCATGCACGCATCGGTGCTATCGGTACCCGTCCCGTAGGTTTCCAGACAGTTCGTGCCAGTGAAAAACTGTTGCAGGCTTCGGGTATTACTGTGGTTCCCGTAGATTTGTCTGAAATCTTGGCGGATGCCAATAAGATTGGAGATACCGATGAAACATTACAAGCAAAATTGAAAGAAATCAGACATTATGCTGCTGTTCCCGAACAATACAGCGATAAGCTGATTTTGCAGGCTAAATTTGGTGTGGCTGTAGAAAAATGGATAGAAGCCAATGAAATTGACGCTGTGGCTATCCAGTGCTGGGATTCTTTGGAACAAAACTATGGCTGTGCGGCTTGTGTCACAATGAGTATGTTGAGTGAAAAATTAATTCCTGCTGCCTGTGAGGTAGATATTGCCGGCGCCGTATCTATGTATGCGTTGACTTTGGCTTCAGGTCGCCCGTCAGCATTACTTGACTGGAATAATAACTTTGCCGAGGATCGCAACAAGTGTGTTTGTACGCACTGTGGCAACTTTCCCAAATCTTTCGTTATGAATGATCTTAAGGTGGGGACACTGGGCGTATTGGGCAGAACATTAGGTAAAGTACATACTTTCGGAGCTGTTTACGGTAAAGTAAAACAAGGCGATTTCACGTTCTTCCGCATCTCTACAGATGATACCAAAGGTTGTATCAAGTCTTATTTGGGCAAAGGTGATCTGACTGATGATCCTTACGGAATGGATGGTTGCATAGCGGTAACTAAGGTTAATAATCTGCAACCGCTTATGAAGTATATCTGTAAGAATGGGTTTGAACATCACGTGGCTATGTGTCGTGGCAATGTGAAAGATATTCTGATCGAAGCTATTGAAACTTATCTGAACTGGAATATTTATATTCACGAATAATATCGATGAGCTATGATATTAGTAGATAATTACTTTTTGGCAATCCTTTGTTGTGTCATTTGCTGTACCTGTTGGGGCTCTTGGGCAAATACGCAGAAGATGGTTGCCGCCAAGAAGTGGAGCTTTGAATTGTTTTATTGGGACTTGACCATCGGGTTGTTCTTTACGGCTTTATTGGGAGCGGTGACTTTAGGAAGTATGGGAAGCGAAGGCCGTACCTTCCTTCAGGATCTGGCAACCATGGACTGGTCGAGCATTAAATATGCATTTCTGGGTGGTGTCGTGTGGAATTTTGGTAATATATTCCTTACAGCAGCTATTGCTGTAGCCGGAATGTCTGTAGGTTTTCCCATTGGCGGCGGATTGGCTTGGATAGGAGGCATTGTATTCAATTATTTATTGATATCTCTTGCCGGTCAGACCTATCAGGGAAACCAGCTCTTGCTGTGGAGTGGAGTGCTGAACATCATTGTAGCCATTCTGATTTGTGGAAAAGCTTATGGAAAATTATCGTCCGGTAAGGCTGCCACTCCAAAGAAAGGCATCTTGTTGGCTATTATGGCGGGTATTGCTATCATGTTCTTTTATGGGTTGGTAGTGAAATCTCTTGACCCGCAGTATGTAACCGGTGGAACCGGCACGCTGACTCCTTATACAGGTGTGTTCTTTTTTGCGGTAGGCATATTGGTCAGCACACCTATATTCAACGCTTTTGCCATGAAACATCCGGTAGAAGGTAGGGTGGTGACTATGAAAGATTACTTTGCCGGTGATATCAAGACTCATCTCACAGGCATGTTGGGAGGTTTTATCTGGATGGGTGGCATGGTGGTTAGTTTTATGGGGGCTGGAGCCGCTAATCCGGCTGTCTCTTATGCTCTTAGCAATGCGGCACCTGTCATTGCCATTATATGGGGCGTATTTGTCTGGAAGGAATTTAAAGACGCTCCGAAGGGTACCAATAAACTGATTGCGGCGATGTTCGCCTTGTTCATTGTCGGATTGATAAGCATTACTCTGTCTAATTAGAATTCGAGTGAAAAGAAACTATAAAATAGGGTTTGTAATGAAGTCGTTGCAAGCCGATTTTTTCAAAGTAATCTTTGCTGGCTCGTATGAACAGATATAATAGGCAGGCATCTGCTAATATTAAGAGACTATCATTATTATCGTCCGATTCCGACTTTTCAAACAGAATCTGTTAGCAACTTTTCTACTGTTGAAGGTCAAGGGTTCTGGCAGAATAAGGGATATTAACAAAGCAATGTTTAGTAACATGCTGTACTTACTTTTTAAGCTATTTAAGGTGCAAAAACACAAAGGAATGAAAATATGAAGAAGAATTCAAAACGAAATTGGGAAAGTAACTTTATGCGTACTCCCCTTATTTTAGGATTGTCAATGGCGCTATGCATACCGGCCACCTATTCGTATGCGGTGGCAAGTGACATGGTAGAAAATGAATCGGTCCAATCGGTTCTGCAAGGACGTACTGTCAAAGGCAAAATCATTGATGAAAACAATGAACCTTTAATTGGCGTATCTGTCGTGGTAAAAGGTGCGAGCGCCATAGGAACTATCACTGATCTTGATGGGAACTATACATTGGAAGTTCCTTCCGCTAAAAATATTCTGGAAGTTTCTTATATAGGATACAAGACTCAGGTAATAGCTATTGGTGAAAATGCACAATTGAATATTAAGATGCAGCCCGACACCCAGACATTGGATGAAGTTGTAGTTGTGGGATACGGCACTGTGAAAAAGCGAGACTTGACAGGTGCTGTTGCTTCTGTAAAAAGTGAAGATATTGTCCGAATGCCGACCAGTAACGTATTGGAAGCTATTCAAGGGCAGGTGGCCGGTCTGGATATCACCCGTAGTAGTGGGGAAGCCGGTTCCGGAGTGAACATGACCCTGCGTGGTACACGCTCTATCAATGGTGACAACAGCCCGCTGTTTATCATTGATGGCATGGAAGGGTCTTACGATGAATTGAATCCGAATGATATTGCCTCTATCGAAGTGCTGAAAGATGCCTCTTCTACCGCTGTCTATGGAGCCTCCGGTGCAAACGGAGTCATTATCATCACTACCAAGACTCCTAAGAAAGATAAATTCTCTATCGATTTAGACGCTTATTATGGCTGGAATGTAATTTCCAGCTTCCCCGAAGTAAACCGCGGAGAAGATTATATTAACTTCCGCCGGGAAGCACAAAGAACGGTGGGCGCATGGAACAGTCCGGCTGACGATGGAAAGCTTTTTCCCAGCTATATGCAAAAGTATATAGATAATAACCAATGGGTTGACTATTTTGACCTGGCTTCGCAAACAGGTATTACCAACAGTTACAATCTAAGCACATCTTATTCCAATGACCGGGTTACCTCTTATTTTTCTTTAGGATATTATAACTTGGAGGGACTATTGAAGGGAGACGAATTGGAACGTTACTCCGCACGTGCCAAAATAGATTTTAAAGCCAATGAAATGGTAAAATACGGGTTGAACTTATATGCCATGTATTCTGAAAACGACAAACGTTACAGCCGCATTTGGAATCGTATTCTCTGCATGCCGCCGCTGGGTACCCCTTACGATGAAAATGGCAACTTAATAGACTACCCTTTGGGAGATGGCAATATGAATCCATTAGCCGATATGGGTGAAGATCAATATGTAAACAGCGTAAAGACATTGAGTGTAGCCCCGCAGGTTTATGTAGAATTGACCCCGCTGAAGGGACTTTCGTTCAAAAGTCTGTTAGGCGGATATTTCCGGAATGTAAAAGAGAGCAAGTACACCGGTACAAAATCATACCAGGGATTAGAAAGCGGACTGGTGCAGGCCACAATCCCCAATACTTTTACTTATAATTATAAATGGCAGAATATCCTGACTTATAACTTCAAGATAAAAGAAGACCACGATTTCACGGTAACGGGAGTCACTGAATGGTCAAAGGACCAAAGAGAAATGGCTACTGCTACTGCCAACAAATTTGATACAGACTCCTACCTGTATCACAATTTAGGTGCGGCAACCGGCACTCCTATTGTTTCGTCCTCTTATGTAGGTAGTCAGAAGATGTCTTATGTTGCCCGTATCAACTATAGCTATAAAGGGCGTTACCTCTTGACATTGAGCGGCCGCTGGGACGGATCGTCCATATTGGCCGACGGGAACAAATGGGATGTGTTTCCCGCAGGGGCCGTTGCATGGCGCGTCAGTGACGAACCGTTCATGCAGAAAGTGAAAGCCGTTTCCAACTTGAAATTACGTGCCAGCTACGGCGTTACCGGTAATGCCGGTGCTTCAGAATATGCCACTCTGGATTACAGCCGCACAGGCATCATTGGATTTCAGGATGTAGGAGTTCCCTATAGTGGCTATTCCCGATCCATTGCCAACAAAAGCCTGGGATGGGAGAAATCTTACATGACGGACTTGGGATTCGATCTGGGGTTATTCAGTGACAGATTGAATGTGGCATTTGACTGGTACCGGACAGATACCAAAGATATCTTGTTCGAGAAAAACCTGCCCTATGCAACAGGAGGTTATGGCTCTTCTCCTTTCAAAATCTGGTCTAATGTAGGTGAAACACGTAATACAGGTGTGGAACTAAGTATTACCAGCCGCAATTTTGTCGGACTTAAATTTCAATGGAGCACCACCCTGACATTTTCTACCAATAAGGAAGAAGTGATAAAAACAACCAGTGAAGGCCCGCTTCAATTTGGAGACTACTATCTGATTCCCGGTGAGGCGATCAAGACTTATTACGGATACAAATATGCCGGAATATGGGGTACAGCCGAAGCCGAGGAAGCGGCTAAATACAGTCAGAACCCCGGGCAGGTACATATTGCTGAAAATGGTACTTCCGATTACAAACTGAATTCGGATGACTATTACGTTTTGGGCAGCGCTACACCGAAATGGTCGGGAAGTTTACTCAATAATTTCAATTATAAGAATTTCGACTTGAGTGTCTTGTTGATTGCACGCTGGGATTGGACCATCCCTTATGGTCTGACCGGATGGTATCGTACAGACGGTTTGACTCCCTCACCTATCGTATGTGATTACTGGACTCCCGAAAATCAGAGTGCCCGCTATCCGCGTCCGGATGCAAGCATTACAAATGGGCAAGACCCGTATCAACAATGGGCTAACTATTTTGACGGTTCTTACCTGAAGGTAAAGACAATTTCACTGGGTTATACATTTCCCAAGAAATGGCTGAATGCCGTAAAGATTGACAGACTGCGTGTGTATTTCACCGCAAACAATCCGCTCATTTTTACAAAGAGTGACTATCTGAAGAATTATGATCCTGAAAAAGGGGGTGATGATGACGATGCACCGTTGTCAAAACAATATGTATTTGGCGTTAATATCTCATTCTAAAAACTCATACCGATGAAAAAATATAAATTACTCTCTATGTCAGCCGTAATTATGATGTTATTTGCTTACGGCTGTAGCCTGGATGAATTCAATCCCTCCGGCATCTCTACGGAACAAGAATGGTCTACCCCGGCGGGCTACGAAAAGAAGGTAAACGATTGCTACTTTGACTTGATCCGCATTGTTTACGGTCAGGGCGAAGATACCTATTTAATGGTTGCCGAAGGCGGAACGGATATCTGGCAAGATACAAATCCCGACGGCACCAACGGCAACTGGAGCAAGCTGCTCCGCTACGAAGATTACGGTGCCTCAAATGGTATGCTGAATGAAGGATATTCCGGTTTTTATGCCATATTGAGTGCATGTAATGCCGCTATTCATTATGCCGGCAAAGTGGAAGGGTTAAGTGAAACAAGAATAAATGAACTGGTCAGTGAAGCTCGTTTCATCCGTGCCCATGCATTATATAATATTGTAGAACAATGGGGGGGCAAATACCTGCCATTGGAACCGATAAACGGTCCAGTTACCGTTCTTCTTTGCAGCTCGGTAAACGATTTCTATAAAGTGATTCTGGAAGATTTGGAGTTTGCCATGAAGAATCTTCCTATAACACAAGAGGTGAAGGGACACGTGACCCGTGCAGCCGCTTACCACTTATATGCCAAAGCTTGTCTCACCTTCTCCACTTATACGGACGGTTTGGGCAATACTACCGCCTTGACGGATACCGAAAGCAAAGCCTATCTGGAGAAGGCAAAGACAGCGGCAGATTATCTGATTCAAAATGCCGGTTCGCTGGGAGTCAAGCTTTATGATAATGTAGAAGCTGTTTTTGATGAGAACAATAATAAAAACAATGAAGAGGCCCTGTTTATTGTCTGCCACTCCACAATTACGGCTTATAATCCTCGGGGAAACTATTTCAATCGTGTGTGGAAGCACTCTGAGGCATACAATAATAATACATCAGGCATCTATCTTTCGGGCATGACACCCAGTTACGCAACTAAAGCCAATGGGTATGAAGTTCCCAAGCTGGCAAAAGGCAACTGCTATATGGCCCCCAGCAAATATATGCTTGATTTGTATGGCGAAGCAGATGGCCGCTATAAAGCTTTCTTCAAAGACACTTATTATGTGAATAATGCCACAAACAGCGCCAAAGATGGATATATCTGGAACGAAGCCGATGCACAAAGATACGGTCTCTCTACCGGCAGAGTCGGTAATTCCGCCTATAATATCACTTTAGGAGATACAGCTGTCTATCTGTCCCGCAAGACTTATACACAAGCTGAAAGAGATGCCTGTCGTTATGCCATTTTCAATCTGGAAGACAACTATTCCAACACTAAGAGTCCGCTGAAATTTTTCCCGAGTCTGAAAAAAGCGGATTGTCCCAGCTTGTATGCCGGTTCAAATGCCTCCAAACCTTATTCCTCGGCAGACTGTATTGTCTATCGTTTAGGAGAAACTTACTTGTTGTCAGCTGAAATAGACTGGAGACTGGGTAATAACCAAAGTGCTGCCGAAAGACTGAACACACTTCGCAACCGCGCCTGCAAAGGACAAGACCATAGCATGGATATTACAACCTCGGAAGTTACCCAGGATTTCCTGTTGGACGAAAATGCGCGTGAAATGATTGGAGAATGGAACCGCTGGATGACGTTGAAAAGATTCCGTGCTTTCGAAAGCCGCATTGCAAAAGCTAATCCGCAAATCACAAAATTCGATAAGAACATTCACTATTTGCGCCCTATCCCAACAGCCGAATTATTACTTATCGACAACGCTAACGAATATCAGAATCCGGGATATTAACCGGTATAACCAATCCCATTAATAAAAATACAGCTTGGATAGAATTCACTATCTAGGCTGTATTAAAAACTACTTAGTAGTAATGATGCAATTGCTTATAGGTAGTTGGGTAACTACTTATAGATAGTTTATCAATTACTAATAGGTAGTTTGAAGGCTGTACTTGAATCGTATCTGCTCCGTAGCAAATTCGGTTAGAGGTACCTTTATACGGAGATCTTACGGGCCAGAACCCTATTGGGTACGTTTCGGACTATAGTCCGACTTACGGCTAATTCTGCTAATGAGTAACTATATCATATTTTACTTGTTTGAATTTCAATAGCATGTTTCTTAAATAAGTGATTCTCGCTTTGTTAAATTTAACGCTTGTATGCCGGGTCGTTAACGACTTTCTCAATTCTATTAAACCGTGTTATAAAACTTTCCGCTTGACCTTGGAAATTTGGAGATATCCTCAAAGTCCGTATCTTTGCAATGTGTTTTTCATAGTATTAGATTTAAGGTTAACAAAAGATTGGCTGTCTGGGATAGATAGCCTTTTTTTATGTTGGTATGTTTACTTTATACTATCTCTGTATAGTCTCCCATCATAGCTTTTATATTTAGTGTCACTGTACATGCAAACTAACATATCGCTATAATCCCAAATTGCTTTATTGGCTTCCTGAGATAAGTTGGTAGCTAAAATGCCGCTCCCCAATATACCCGGGTTACAAGGAATCGTATCTTTTCTGATTGAATTCATGATTAACTCAATACAGGTATATTCTTTGATGTTTTCTTCCTCCAGTCTATTCACTATATATTGGTTAATGTGTATTTTGTCATTTTCAGTCATAAAACCGTACCACAATAGGCATTTCATACCTGCTTGGGTTGCTTGTATTAATACATCCAGATAGGTTGTTCCCGATATTCCCTTTTTATCAATTTCATAAGGATCGATATGGAGGAAGGAAGATTGGGAAAGTGAGGGTAGTAGTTTTATAACCCCTTCGAGCGAATCCGTATGACAGGTCTGGATATGTGATTCTAATTTCACTTGTTTGGCATAGGATTCTATATTTTCTAAAGCATCTTTTTCTATATCAAAGAATAGATATTGGGATGTTCGTTCTGCCAATATATTCATAGCTAAAGCGGGAGAGCCTAAATAGTTTCCTTTTGCCATTTCTGTGCTTTCCAGCTTGTAATAAGAAGATTCCCTCAAAGGTTTTTCTTCACGGGCTTTCTTCAGGAAATGGTAAATGCCGTATTGCTGTTCCGGGGTATGCGCCATTTGATAAATGGCGGATGCTGAATTCGTTTCTATGTATATCTGCGGTTTTTCGATTTGAAGGACCTCACAAAGCACCAGGTGCTTGAATACATCAGCTTGTTTCCCATAATGAGTGTAAGTTGCCATACTTTTATGATTTATGTTTATGACGACAAAATTAAGCAATATAAAGTGAAAAAGCCTTGACCAAAGTCAAGACCTTTCGTTATACAGTTGCTTTTTTCGTATTCTGCTGAGGGTTTCGGGAGTTATGCCAAGAAACTGGGTTGTTTCTTTGAATGAAAGCTTTTCTTGTAAACCGGGGCATCGTTTCATTAATGCATGATAACGTTGTTCCGGAGTATCGCAATAAAATCCTAATAGTCGTTGGTATATTTCTGCAAACATGGTTTCGGCTATTTGCCTTCCTAATCGTTGGGTGTCCATGTCTGTTTCCCGGAATTGATTAAGTTTGCTCAAAGGGAGGAGACAAACCTCACATTCGGTAGAAGCTTGTATCGTGACTGTGGAAACTGTCTGTTTTATGAAAGAAGGATAGTCACAAACAAAATCATTTAGCTCATAACCCGAAAGGAACTAATTTATCATTTCAAGCAGTTGATTTGTTGCAATTTCTTGGTATTAAAAAGGATTTTTTTAAATACCTGATTATCAGATGTGTTATAATGATGGTATCTCAGTATGGGACTGAGGTACCCTAAGTATCATACTGAGATACCCTAAGTATACGACTGATTTCACAAATATCTCATTTTATAAGTATTTCTTATTCAAGTATGGAGGTGTCATACAGGATCATCATTTTTGCCTATAACGCGTCAGCAAGACATTAATTCAACTACTGATTTGCATTATTAATAGAAAAGTTCTGGATTCCGGAGGATTAATGTGTTTTTAATTCAATATTAATTCTGTTTCGGCTTACTTTTTAATGCTGCCCCGTTTACTTTGCAGACAGGAAAAAACAAATATGTCTAATACCTAATTAATAGTATTCTTAAATGAAACGAAATGCAATTTTATTAAGCTTGTTGACGATTTTGTTCTTGCTGCCGGGAAAGGCAGTGGGGCAAACCACATCGAGCGATGGTAAATTGGTGTATAATTTCCCGTTTGCACCAAGTGAGGGTCTTGTAAATAGGACAGAAAAGGAGTATAGGAAAGAAGTTTGCCTGAATGGTTACTGGGATTTCCAACCTGTGGCCTTGCCGGGTAGTTACGTGCAAGGTAAAGGAGTGGCACCGGACTTATCGCTGCCCAAAGAAGGTGCATGGAGTAAAACCCGTATAAAGATTCCTTCTCCATGGAATATAAACTCTTTTGCTAACAGAAATGTAGAGGGACCTGACCATCGCAACTATCCGTCTTATCCGAAAGAATGGGAACAAGTGAAAATGGCGTGGATGAAGAAAACAGTAACTATTCCTAATGACTGGAATGGTCAGCAGATAAAATTATATTTTGAAGCTGTAGCCGGCTATACTGAGGTCTATATCAATAAAGAAAAGGTTGGAGAAAATTTTGATCTTTTTCTTCCATTCAGCATAGATATTACGAATAAGGTAGCTGCAGGTGAAACCGCTGAAGTATGGGTGGGAGTTCGTAGTCAATCTTTGTTTGAAAACAACTCTACAATTGGTCGTCGCATTGTTCCTGCCGGTTCTATGTGGGGATATCACATTGCCGGTATCTGGCAGGATGTATACTTGTTGGCATTGCCTAAAGTACATGTGGAAGATGTATATGTGAAACCGTTGGTTTCAAAGAATATGCTTGAACTGGAAGTGACTGTACAGAATAATACGGAAAAAAAGACTGATCTGCAACTTCAAGGTAAGATTAATGAATGGGTAAACCTGGCTGGGACAGATATTAATTCAGCTCCTGTACCTGCATGGGAACTTGGACAGGAAGCTTTGAGAGTGGCCCCTGTTAAAGTTAGTATCCCTGCCAATGCTTCAACAAAAGTTGTGTTGCAGGCTCCGGTATCCGGTGAGTTGAATTACTGGACTCCTGAACAACCGAATCTTTATGCCGTATTGCTTTCATTGCAGGCTAAGAAAGAAACTCTTGATATGAAATATGAGCGTTTCGGATGGCGTGAATGGACATTGCAAGGTACTACACAATATCTGAACGGTAAGCCTTATCAGTTAAGAGGTGACTCCTGGCACTTTATGGGTATTCCGCAAATGACGCGCAGATATGCGTGGGCATGGTTCACTGCCATTAAGGGTATGAATGCTAATGCTGTTCGCCCTCATGCACAGATTTATCCTCGTTTCTACATGGATGTAGCTGACGAAATGGGTATCTGCGTATTGAATGAAACTGCTAACTGGGCGAGTGATGGGGGGCCGAAACTGGATTCCGAGCTCTTTTGGGAGGCATCTAAAGAGCACCTGAAACGTTTTGTACTCAGAGACCGTAACCATGCTTCTGTTTTTGGCTGGAGTATCAGTAATGAGAATAAACCGGTGATTCTGCATGTTTACAACCGGCCTGAACTTATGCCTCAGCAGAAGAAAGCCTGGGAAGATTGGAGGGATATTGTTCGTGCAAATGACCCGACCCGCCCGTGGATTTCTGCCGATGGAGAAGATGATGGAGATGGCATCTTGCCGGTTACAGTAGGTCACTATGGTGACATGAACTCAATGAAACATTGGGTTGGAATAGGTAAACCTTGGGGAATCGGTGAACATAGTATGGCATACTATGGTACACCCGAGCAGGTTGCTAAGTATAATGGTGAAAGAGCTTACGAATCGCAGTTGGGACGTATGGAAGGATTAGCTAATGAATGTTATCATCTCCTTGCTAACCAGCGTGATATGGGGGCTTCTTACAGTACCGTTTTCAATATGGCATGGTACTCTTTGAAACCGCTGCCGTTGGGAAAGAAAGATATGACTACAGAACCGGATATCAATAAAGATGGTATCTTTTTCACTGAATATAAAGAAGGTGTACCGGGTGTGCAACCGGAACGTGTAGGTCCTTATTGTACAACATTCAATCCGGGATATGATCCGAATCTACCTTTGTATGATCCATGGCCTATGTATGATGCTATGCGTGCAGCCAATGCACCGGGACACCCTGCTTGGTCTGCTTATGCTGATATTGACAAAAAACAATATGAAGCACCGACAGCTACTCCGGCAGAGAAATATAAAGAAGTGATTTTCATAGGCGGAGATGACAGTAAATTGAAAGGTATTCTGGATGCGCAAGGCGTAAAATTTGCTGCAAAGATTACTGCACCTGCACGTATGATCTATATTGTAGATGGTACTTACACTTTGTCTGCTGCTGAAAAGAAAAGTATGTTAGCTAATATAGCTAAGGGTGCTGATGTATGGATTTGGGGATTAATACCTCAGACATTGAATGTATACAATGAGATATTGCCTCTTCCGGTAGCGCTGGACAACCTTAAACGTTCTTCTTTCCTGCCGGTTCAGAAGTCATGGATACGCGGCTTGAATAACTCTGATTTCTATTTCTGCGAACTTCAGAGAGCTGATGCTTCAGAATATTCATTAACAGGTGCGTTGGTAGAAGAAGGAGATGTCTTGCTGAATGCTTGTAAAACAGATTGGAGAGCTTGGAATAAACGTCCGGAGGAAATCAAAACTGCCAGCACGGTGCGGAGTGAGTACGAATGTACAGCTGCTACTCCTGTGTTTGTGAAGTATCGGAAAGATGCCTCTTGTTTCTATATCAGTACCCTGAAAGAATTCACTAACTCTGAAAAGGGATACAATACACTGGGAGTGATTTTAAAGAATGCCGGTATTGATTGTAATGAGATTGAAGTAAAATCAAATGAAGTCTTCTTCTTGCGTGATAATCAATTGGTATTTCCGGTTGCAGCAAAGGAGAAATTAGTGAAAAAATCGGATGGATGGGCCTTGGATATCTATGTATTTAGTCCGCGTCCTTTGGATGACTTGCTGATTGAACCGAATATGCCGAAGCTGACTTTGGTTGTGAAAGCAAAAGAATGCCAGCTTGCTATTAATGATAAAGCATATGCAGCTGCTTCGCAAAATAGGCATGAGGCTACTTATAAAGAACTGCCCTTGCTGCAAGGTTGGAATAAGGTGAGCATAAAAATAGGAGAAAGAGATAAAAATGAATTCAGTGGTAACTTTAGATGTGATAACAGAAATGAATTCCTTTCTTCGTTGAAGATTATGTATATTAATCCTGAAGCTAAATGATTATAGATAATGATTAGAAAGATGTAGTTTTTAATAGGTTCTTTTTCGATAAGTTCAGTGTTGCAATCCAGTGTAGTGCGAGATAATTCGCATAGCACTGGATTGCTTATTTTATTTTTTATTCTTTATAGTTATGGCAGCTTATGTTATCTTTAATACTTGGTTGGATGGCCGTTCTTGCATCAATACCATAACATCTGTTGTTTTGTACAGTGTTATGATGGATTGTTATATCTTTGCAATTATTCATTTGCTTTTCGATAAATATTCCATCTTCTCCATTTCCTTCAGCGAGGCTGTTGATTATAGCTATTTGGCTACTTTCCGCGCATCGTATACCTGAGAGTCCATTACGAGCCATCTCCGAATGAGTTGCTTTTACATTCATACAGAAGGTAACGTTTATGCCATTTCCATAGGGAGAGGTATCAAAACGACTACTTGTTATTTCGCAATTGGTAATGTATGATAAATGAAGATTGTGGTGAAATCCGGCACCCGGCACTACACTGGCTCCATTATCACTGAAATCACATTGATGAATGCGAATATTTTTTCCACTGACTATTGCTACACCATTTTTTGTGAAATTCTGTACTGTAATATTTTCCAAAACAACATTCTGTATACCATCTTTCTCTTTGGATTTGAGAATGATACCTTCCCGGCTGGGAGCATTCATATATGAACGGCTTCGACGGTCATGATTAGGATCGGCATTTTCGATAACTTTAGTGGCGCCTTCTATTAAAAGATCGCGAATGGTGACATCAGAAAGGATATCTTCTCCGTTAATGATCGCAGTTTCAGTACGTGGAGAGGGAAAGATTATTGTTTCACGTCCCTTGCCGGCAAGGAGAGTTCCACTGTATATTTTAAGAGGAGCATCCAACGTATGTACTCCTGCTTCCAGAATAATCCATTTACCAGTATTTCTGTTAGAGTTTATAGCCTCTTGTATAGATTCTCCCGGTTTTAGATGGATACTATTGGCAGGGAACTGTTTCGATTTACCTTTTAAAGCCCCGATTACAGTTGGTTTCAGAAAGTTATCAGGTTCTCTATAGATAGAAGGTTGTGTAGAGACATTAGAAATTGGAGCTTTTACAGCTGTCAGAAAGCCTACTGACGATTTGGAACGAGTGTGTTCTTTTATCGCTTTCTCAGTATATGGCAATATTACACCTTTTACATTTTTATAATGATGATATATGGATTCATAAATATCCCTGAATTTATCGTTATCTCTCTCTGTAAAAACTCCAAATAAATCGATATGCTCTCCTAACATGAAACGTGCGGTATATTCGAATCCTTGTGCTAGTCTATCATCGGCTACACTGTAAAAGTCTAACCCCTGCGTGTTGGCTGTTTGTGCAGCTTTGGCAAATTCACCTATGCCCAATTGTACATGTCCCCAGTCTCGTGTAGTTTCTTGACATTGCCCTCCGGGATAGAGATACCGGGTGATACCAGAATTTCCTTCGCCCCAGTAAAATCTTTCTATTGCACGGTTGAATATATTATGGTTATCAGTAAAAATACCAATACACATGATGGTACTAATCATGGATGCATCCCAGTTGCCATTGGCTTCAGTGAAAAAGTCTTTGATGGTGGGATAAAAGACTGTAAGAACCATTTGTGTAAATTGTTGCAAGTCTTTGGAGGTCCAACCGGAATCGGTATATTTTAGGATCTCAGCAGCATTAAGATAGTAATATCCGAAAAGCCCGACATTCAATTTAGCATTGTTTGCATCGAATCCGCGGAGCAGGTAGCTCCATGCATTCAAAATGTCGATGGCTTTTTGCGCATAAGCTTTGTCCTTAGTAATATACCACATCAATGCATGATTATATGCCATCTCGGCACTTTCGGAGAATTCACGCCCGCCGATGCTATTTGCACCGTAAGGGCCAACAGATATTTCTGTACATGGGCTGGGAATGAAATCTAAAGAGGCTCTTTTCTTTAAGTTTTCGTAGGCTGTTTTCCAAGGCTGTACGCCTTTTAGTGCCATTTCGCGCATATAATCAAGATCTTGTTTACTTTGCGCCATTCCGGGATGTACAAAAGCTTGAGTCAGGAATTCCGCTTTGGATTCCTTCTCACTTGAGGCTGATATGCTATATATTGAACTGCATAGCAAACATACCAATAGGAATATTTTCTTTTTCATGCTGTTTATGTTTCTGTATTTTTACCAGTTGTCGGTTCTGAATGGAGCCACGGGGATACCATGGATATTGAATACACTTGCCTTTGTGTAGTTTTTATAGGCGTATCGAACAGCAACTGGATTTGGAACTTTATCACATGATACAGCGAGTCGAGTGGTTTTAGTTTCTATTTCAGCATAGGCAGGGTAGAAGATTTTATCTTCACCGGCAATTTCGAATCCTTCAAGTGGAGTCCACATCGGACAGAGTCCACGTTGTGCATTATCTACATTGATATATATCTTATTGCCAGATATTTCCATTGATTTATAAATGGGAGTGGCGTAACCAAATCCTTCCCGTCCATATGTTTGGGAAAGGGCCCAAAGAGCCAAACGATTTCCCACAGTTTCTTTATCCATAGGATGAATGAATACCGGATGTCCGATATCCAGGGTAGTGACCATTCCACTGTTGGGAATATCTTTCATATTTTGCTGTTGAACTTCACGCATACGGGCTGCTGAGGTACCATCAGCACTTTCGTAATTGAAAGGTGCTATTTCCACGAAATAAAAAGGAAATTCTCCAATACTCCATTTATTGCGTAGGTCTTTGACAAAAGCTGGCATTAAACTTTTGTATAGGTCTGCATTATCGCGGTTGCTTTCACCTTGATACCAGAGAAAACCTTTTATAGTGAAATTTGTAAAAGGTGCTATTTTCCCATTATATAATACGCAAGGGGTAGCTGTGCTATTTTTTATAGGTTCATCATTGTCGAGTATAGATAAGTCAATGCTTTTGAAGGGTGTTATCGCTTCCCGGCTCATCCATGCTTCTACTTTAGAACCTCCAAGTGAAGACACGATGATACCGACCGGTACTTCCAGTACTTCCTGGATATATTTGGCAAAAAAGTAAGCAGCTGCGCTTGTGTGAGATACGTTACTTGGACTATTTTCTAACCATTCGCCTTTGCAGTCTTCCTGTGGAGTTTTGCTGAATTGTCGTACCCATCTTCCATCTTTAGAGTCGGTGTTATAAATACGAATAGGAGTAGATGCTTTAGCTTTTGCAATAATGTCATTTGTACCCTGTGTTGGTTGGCGATCGAAGCCACTCATGGGCATTTCCATATTTGACTGGCCAGAGCAGAACCAGACTTCACCTATTAATATATTTTTTAGTGTTAGGGTTTCTCCATCGCTGAATGATATCTCGTAGGGACCACCGGCTACTGGTGTAGAAACAATTAATAGCCATTTCCCTTGTTGGTCAGTAGCTGTTTTATATGACTTATTATTCCATGATGTTTTTATAGTAACGAAAGAGTTTTCTTTGGCTTCACCCCAAAGTTTAACATTGGATTGTTGTTGTAATACCATGTTGCTGCTAAGTACAGAGGGCAGTTTGACTTTGGCTTCTACAGATGTAGAGATAGAAAGAAAATGTACTAATAGTAAAAAAGTAAATAACGATCTTACTTTCATGTGATTAAAAAAAAGTTTTTTCATAATACAGTTTTAATTTGATAAATAGAACGATCTTTTTTATTCTTTGTAGCAAAAGTAAATTGAAGATATTACTTCCTTGATTAATTTGTTATTAATTTACGCATAATATCAGTTTAATTGAGCTCTAATTCCAAATTCTCGTATCCTTTATTTGTAATGGACGATTTTTTGTTACCTTTGCAGTATGTTCTTTAACGACATACTATGAAAAGTAAATTGCTAATTTGGATATTATTATTCTCTTTTGGGTATTTGGAAGTGTTGGCTTCTATAGATTATGGCCTTCATTTCAAATCTCATTCTGTGCCTGGTAATGAACGTACTTCTTTGTCTCTTGATGAGAATGTTCCTTTCCATATAAAAAATGAATTTATTATTGATTTTCAAATGTGGGTCCGTAATGAACCTGATTTTGGTGCTATTCTTCATTTGTGTACCAATGAAAATCAATTTCTTCATTTTGTATTTGCAGCAGGTGACAATAATCGAAATTTTCCAGCTCTTGTATTCAATGAAGGGATGTTTGCTATTAATACCAATATAGAAAAAGGTAAATGGACCCCTGTCTCTTTGCATCTTAATATAGAAGCAAATCAGATTGATTTGAAGTATGATAGTAAGGATACTACAATGGTAGTGCCTTTGCGTGGAACTAAGGATATAACGGTCTCGTTTGGAAAATCTCCATATTTTTCAGCCGATGTAGCTCCAATGAATATTAGAGATGTAAAGATTACCCGTGATGGAGAGTTGATTAGATATTGGAAGTTATGGAAACATAATGGTGATGTTTGTCTTGACGAAGAAAAAGGAGCTGTGGCATTGGCATCTTATCCTTCATGGTTAATTGATAATCATATTGAGTGGAAAAAAATATATGCAGAAAAAAGCTCAGGTCGTTTAGATATTGCCTTTAATGCTCGTGATGCTTTGTTTTATCTTATAAGACGAGATAATATAGAAATATTGAATGGAATTTCTTGTGATTTGAACAAAGGACCTATTGTGGAGGGATACCCAGTTATGGAGTACACGGATCATATGGTTTACGATACTTTGACTAATCAGTTACTTTCTTATTCTTTGCATGAAAAATTGGTTTCTGCTTTGTCTGTCAATGAGGGAAAATGGAGCTTAAATGAAAGACATTTGGATGAGCCTCGTTATTATAACCATGCACGTACATTTAATCCTTCTGATTCTTCATTTTACTTTTGGGGGGGATATGGGTTTTATCAATATCGGAATAATTTATATCGCTTAAAAGTGGGTATGAAGCAAGTCGAAGAAGTGACATATACTCCTGCTATTTCTCCTCGTTATTCATCTGCAGCTACTGTAGTGGGTGATGAATTGTACATTTTTGGTGGTCGTGGAAATAGGCAAGGGAAGCAAGAGTTTAATGCTCACTTTTATTATGAATTATGTGCTATTAATTTGAAAACAGGAAAGTCCCGTAGCATATGGAGGAAAAAACAAGCTACAGATGTACTATTGATGGCATCTACTATGTATTTTGAACCTTCGGATAGTTCCTTTTATGCTGTTAGTATGAAAGGTGGAGGAAGCTTGTGGAAGGTTTTTATGAATGATTCTGCTTGGGTAGAGATATCAAAACCTATTCATAATGATTTAGTTTACCAAGATTGTGATTTTAGTTTTTATTCATCACCTGCTCATCATAAGCTATATTTGGTTATAGATAAGATTTTGAGTGATCGTACACATGATGTGGCTATTTACTCTATTAATACTCCTTTATTGAATGATAATGAAATAGTTCAGATAGTAAATGAAAATTCGGTTCCAATATGGCTATGGTACTCGTGTGCTATATTGTTATTAGGGGGGGCGATATTCCTTTTCTACCGAATAAAGCATAATAGAGTAGGAGTTAGAGTTGAAGATATAAAAGAAGATACTGCTCGGATGGAGGCTGTTGTTAATGAAACAATAGAGGGAGTAGAGGTCGTGAAAAAATATTTTGATCGTAGTCGCTCAGCAATATCTTTGTTGGGTACATTTAATGTTCGTGATAAAGATGGTAATGATATAACTGGAGCTTTTACACCACGATTGAAAAGTTTGCTTATATTACTTGTGCTTTATACGGAAAAAAATAAGCAAGGTATACTGACCAAAAAAGCAACGGATATTCTATGGTCGGATAAAGAAGAAGAAGCTGCTCGTAATAATCGTAATGTGACTTTGCGTAAGTTACGTGTGTTGTTGGAAAAAGTAGGTGATGTGGAAGTTGTTAGTGATGCAGGATTTTTGTGTATTCGATGGGGAGAGGGAGTGTTCTGTGATTATTGGGTAGTATTAGATTGTATTCGTCAATTTAAGGAAAATGGTGAGCATGGGGATGATGAACTCTTAAATCAGATACTTGAAATTTTGTTGTACGGTCCATTGTTATCAAATACTATTGTTGACTGGTTAGATGAGTTTAAAGATTCTTATTCCAGTCTTTCTATTGATTTGCTAAGGAATTTGCTGGAATTGCAACGTAACGATTATGATACAGTGTTGCGTATTGCCGATATATTGTTCTTACATGATCCTCTGAATGAAGAAGCATTAGCTGCTAAATGTTCTATTCTCTTTATACAAGGTAAAAAGGGGATTGCAAAGAGTGTGTATGACCGTTTCTGTAAAGAGTATAAAGATTCATTAGGAGAAGAGTATAAAGTCCCTTTATGTAATTTATACAGGTGATAAATAAATACTAAAGTAAGAAAAGCGCTTAATCGTAATGATTAAGCGCTTTTTTAATGTTCAATTAATAAGTGATAGCTCTGTTTTTTAAGATTAGGTCTTTTATTTTGCATTCGTGAAGGTATTCTTGGAAACCTTCTAAATGAAAAGTTGAAATAATATATAATTTAGTATTTAAGCTATGAAAAAGTACTTGTCAATTGGATTGTTTTTATTAGGACTGTTTACTCATCCTATTAAAGCTATTTCTGGTAATACTCCTGAAGAATTATATGAGAATTTGCAAAAGCAATTAGCTGTCGGTTGGAATACCTGGGATACTCGTAGCGTACTGACTCATGTATTTCTTCCTTATGGTTTTGCTATCGATTTAAATATGATGGATATAGATGGGAGTCGGGTGAAGAAGTTTAGAATCGGAGACAGGGCTAAGGGAGCGCCGTTATTGCAACCGGGTCCCCATTCATTTGATGGAGCTTATACAAAGCTGACTGTAGATTGGCGTGGATATAAGTTGCAAGTCGAAAGTGCTGCTGTGGGATTTAAAAATGTTATTCTGATTAAACCGCTGACAGGAACAAAGAGAGGAGGGAGATTGGTCGTTATACCTGAGAGTCTTTGGAAACGTGGAAATACGCTTACTGTAGACAACCTAGGATTTACGCTGGCATCACGTGACAAAGCTGTTGAAATAAAAACTTATATAGAGGGTGAACTTAAGGGGAAAAATGGAAGAGAATTTATTTTGTCTTTGGATACTCCGATTGCTATCTGCTGTGGAGAAAAGATGAATTTAGATCATGCTATGGCTTTTATAAATGATCGTGCCCGGGATTTTGTTAATTCTAATCGGAAATGTTTTGGTGAAAATTATGATTGCTATAATGCGATGCAAAGTGTTTTGGCTTGGGATAATATTTATGATCCTGGTATTAGAAAGGTTATTACTCCAGTGAGCCGGATTTGGAGTTCTGAATGGTTTGCTAGTGAAGACTTTGGCGGGTTCACTTTATTCTGTTGGGATACTTATTTTGCATCGATGATGCTTGCTGTTGGTAATAAGGAGTTAGCTTATGCAAATGCTGTAGAGATAACCAAGGCGATAACAGAGAGTGGATTTGTTCCTAATTGTTTTTATAGCAATAATTTTAAGTCAAGAGATCGTTCCCAGCCTCCTGTCGGTTCTTTAGCTGTTTGGACAATATACAAACAATATCAAGAAAAATGGTTCTTGGAGTTATTATATAAAGAACTGCTAACTTGGAATCGTTGGTGGAATCAGAATAGAGAGGATGGAGGGCTATTATGTTTGGGTAGCAATCCTTATGAAAAGGTTACTTATTTCAGGTCTGAGTTTGATACGGATTGTCACTATGGTGCAGTCTTGGAATCAGGATTAGATAATTCTCCAATGTATGATGGAGTGCCTTTCAATAAGCAAAAACATTTGCTGGAACAGCATGATGTAGGTATGTCTTCTTTATATATAATGGATTGTGATTATTTGGCTTTGATAGCGGAAGAACTCGGGCATAAAGAAGATGTAGTTGAACTTAGAAATCGCGCGAAATGTTATCGTAATAATTTAGAAGGATTGTGGGATGAGAAAACAGGCTTTTATTATAATCGCTCTACCCAAAACATGAAATTTAATTATCGTACCTCACCGACTTGCTTTTATCCGTTGTTGGCAAAAGTTCCTACCCAGAGCCAAGCTGAAAGAATGATAAAAGAACATTTACTGAATACGGATGAATTTTGGGGAGAGTATGTTATCCCTTCTGTACCAAAGAATGATCCCGCATTTAAAGATAATGAGTATTGGAGGGGACGTATATGGGCTCCGCTGAATTTCTTAGTTTACCTGGGATTGAATAACTATAAATTTCCGGAAGTACGGCATGCCTTTGCTGAAAAATCTAAAAAAATATTATTGAAATCCTGGTTATCGCATGGGTATGTTTTCGAGAATTATAATGCTCTCACTGGAGAAGGTGATGATGTCTTGAGGAGTGATAAGTTCTATCATTGGGGGGCATTATTGGGGTATATTTCTCTTATAGAGAATGGAGTTGTAAGTAAATGTAATTAATAATGGTGGATTATGAAAAATATTATTTTGATTATCAGTTTCTTGTTTTATTCAGTTTATATTGTGTTTGCTCAAGAACAGTCTTTTTTTAAGAATTCTTGGAAAGGAGACATGGCTTTTGCTAAGCAAGAAAAAGGAAGTTTGGAAATATCATCTGTTACTGCACCTGAAATGTGTTGGCATTTGGATGCTTCTTCTAAAAAGGTAAGTATATATAGAGATGTGCAGTTAAATAGTATGAATGGAACTGTTTGGTGTAGCTTTTTGGTATTAAAGGAAAAGGGTAATTCACGTTTAGGCCTTTCTTTAGAGAAAGGTGTTGAGGAAAAAATATTTGTAGAGGCTAAACAGACGCGGGAACCTCAGTTAGTTGTGGTACGTATTGATTTTTCTGATGAACCTGATAAGGTTGATAAAGCATATGTTTTTTATAGTCCTACTGCTGCTGCCGTTCCTGACTTGGAAAATGCTGAATATACCTTATCTGGAAAATTTGATTTTAATCGTGTTAAAATACTAGCAGAGAAGGGAAGTAAAGGAATTTTTACTGATGTTTCTTTGGGCAAGAATTATCATGATGTAGTACGTCCTAATACATTACAAGTTACTAATAGAGAAGGGCAGTCGCAAACAGTGCTTTCTTGGGAAAAGAAGCAACAGGCTTTGTGGGTTCAGACTTCGGGTGGGATTCTATATTTGCAACCCTATAGTATAGGGAGTGTGCATGTGATGTTCGGTTCTGAACATGAAATAAAAGAATATAAGAGTGTTGCTGTAACTCAACAGTCAAAGGTAGCAGAGTTTAGTGTGGAAGATACTCAGAAAGAGATAGTATTACGTTCTCCTCGTTTTTCTGTTACTGTGAATAAGAAGAAAGGATATATCAGTCTTCTTGATGTATCTGGAAAAGTGTTATTAAAAGAATTTCCGGAAAAAGCGAGGATGAATGTATGTGGAGATTCTGTCAATGCATATTGTAAGTTCCAGTTACGGGATGAAGAAGCTTTGTATGGTTTAGGGCAATTTAGGGATAATTTAATGAACTTGCGGAATGCCCAACGGGAGCTAGTTCAGTTTAATACACAAGCTGCTGTACCGGTTATTTATTCTACTGGTTGTTGGGGAATATTTTGGGATAATCCTTCACGAACCGTTTATACGGATGACAGTACCGGCATGAGTTTAGTTTCTGATTACGGTAAAATCGTTAACTATTACCTTTTTGTTGGTGATAAAATAGATGACTTAGTGGGCAGTTATCGTTCTTTAACAGGAGTTGCTCCGATGTTACCCGATTGGGCTTTAGGCTATCATCAGAGCCGAAATCGTTATGCAACGCAAAAAGAAGTGATGGATGTTGTGAAGAGAATGAAGAAAGAAGAGATTCCTGCCTGTACTATTTTTATAGATTATCATTATTGGGGTAAATATGGAACAGGTTCACATCGGTTTGACGAGGCACTATTTCCTGATGTTCCTTCAATGTTAGATAGTCTCCATAATGTTTATGATATTAAAGTAGTTCTCACAATGTGGCCCAGTTTCAAACCTGGTATTCCTAATTATAATGAGATGTCGCAAAAAGGGTATATTTTGGAGGGTGCAAAAGCTATTGATGGCTATATATATGATACTTTTAATCCGAATGCAGCTAAAATGTATTGGGATAAAGTATCTTCTTTAGTCAATCTAAATATTGACGGTTGGTTTTTGGATGGGCCGGAGCCTGATCACATAGCTTCGTACTTACCACTTAATACTTATGCTGGATCAGCTCAGAAGGTACGAAATATATATCCTTTAGTTCATGCATCACATTTCTATAAAGGAATAACCGAGGCTCGCCCAAATATTCGTCCTTATTTGTTGACCCGATGTGCCTGGGCTTCTCAGCAAAAGTGGGGTACAGCCGTATGGTCAGGTGATATTCCAACAACATTTGCCGAGTTACAAACACAAGTAACAGCAGGATTAAACTTTACAGCAACAGGAATTCCCTATTGGACTACAGATATTGGTGGCTATTCAGGGGGAGATCCTTCTAAAAAAGATTATCAAGAGTTATTTGTACGCTGGTTTCAGTATGGAACATTCTGTCCGGTTTTTCGTTCTCATGGACGCCGCTATCCGGGAGATACAAAAGCACCTAATGAATTATGGGCATATGGGCCTGAAGTACAACATATATGTACTGATTTTATAAAGTTAAGATATCGACTGTTGCCTTATATTTATACTTTATCAGGTAAAGTTACTCATGAGCATTATACACCAATGCGATTGCTTGCTTTTGACTTTGCTCAAGATGAGAATGTATTAAATTGTAAAGATCAGTTTATGTATGGTCCAGCTCTCTTAGTTTGCCCCATTTTAAAGGCAGGAGCAATTTCTCGCTCTGTATATTTGCCACAAGGACATATGTGGAGGGACTTTTGGACAGGAACTATATATAATGGGGGAACTACTATTGAAGCGAAAGCATCTCTGGATAAAATACCTTTGTTTGTAAAATCAGGTTCTATTATACCTTATTATACTTCTGTAGAGAAAAATATAGATACTAATGTTCCGCTTGAGATTCATGTCTTTGATGGGGAAAATACAAGCTTCGATTTATATGAAGATGATGGTGAGACTTTGGATTATAAAAATGGAGATTATAGTATTATTCCGTTTAAATGGAATGAATATACAAAGGAATTTATAATTGGAGCCCGAATGGGAAATTATGCAATGAAAGACAGGGACTTTATCATTAAGTTAAATGGTGGAGATGTGGTAAAGAGAATAAGATATAACGGTAAAGAAATGAAAATTATATTAAAATGATTTTTAGGAAGTCTATAATAGTCAGTCTCCTTTTCTTTTCTTTTTTTGCAAATCTCTTTGCAGGTGGAGATGTCAGAGGATGGGTTATTCTGTCTGATAATATGGATCATGCTATCCAGACAATTAGAACGGCAAAAGAATATGATATCAACCAGCTCCAATTATCTCATGAAATTATTCATGATCTAAAAGCTATTAGGGAAAAGAAAGTATGTGAACAGGTTAATAAACTTATTCATTTAGCACATTTAGAAGGCATTGAAGAGGTTCTACTTTGGGATCATAGTCTATATTCTTTGGATTATTATCCATCGTGTTTTAGAACAGGTCCTAACGGAACAATCAATTTGGATAATCCTAAATTTTGGGAATGGTTTAAAGAGGATTATCGCCGGATGCTTAATTTGGCCCCTGAAGCAGATGGGCTTGTTTTGACGTTTATTGAGACTGGAGCTTATGTAGAGAAACAGTATTCGATGAGCATGAAAACACCTGAAGAAAAATTGGCTGCAGTTGTTAATGCAATCTCTGATGTGGTTATAGGAGAAAGAAGTAAAAAACTCTATATCCGTACTTTTGCTTATTCGGAGGAAGAATATAAGGGTACTGTTGGGTGCATAGAACATATAAAAAGCGATGAGGTAATTTTAATGATGAAAGAAACACCTCATGATTTCTTTTTGACCCATCCTGATAACTCCTATATCAGAAAAATGAATAGACCTATAATTGTTGAGTTTGATTCTGGTAATGAATACAGCGGACAAGGAGTAGTTGCTAACACATGGCCTGAATACACTATGAAAAGGTGGGGTAGTTATATTACCTGTCCTAATGTTGTTGGATATGTTGCACGAACGGATCGTTATGGAAATACCAGTATATTAGGAACTGCCAATGAAATTCAATTGTATGCATTGAAACGGATGACAGAAGAACAAACGGTATCTGCAATGCAAATATATGATGAGTTTATTACATCAAAATATGGTGAAGCAGCTTTATTGCCCATTAGAAAAGCTTTCCAAAATGCATACGATATAGTTACATCTGTTTTTTATACTTTAGGGACAAATTTAACGGATCATTCTTCTTTAAATTATGAAAATAATAAATGGGGATATAGTAGACATGTATCAGGAAGATGGATTGATCCACCTATAGTGCATATAGAACATAATGTAAATAAAACATTTCACTATTGGAAAGATATTATAAATCATATTGCTCCTGTGTATCTTAAATCGTTGTCATCCCCATTAGCTGTTGAAGTAAAAACAGTGTTTGATAATCAATGGATCGACTCTGGTGAAAAAATGGATAGTGTATATTATAATTATATTGTAACTGAAAAACAATATGGAGTTCAACTTGCTTCTGAAGCAGTATCTGAAATAGAAAAAGTAAAACCATTATTAAAAGCTACAACATATAATGAATTATATCAGCTTTTTTATCGTACTTATTTAACGGCGTGTTTACATGAAGCTGTATGTATAGCATATTATGGTTCTAGGATATATGTAAGAGATGAATGTTTCCATCCTAAAGGTTTGAAGAATAGTATTCTTTTATCTTTAATGAAAATAGAACAAGTCTCAAAAGAAATGAATTTGCTGGCGAATACATATCCTATAGGTCAATATAATTGGTTGAATGATGCTAAAACAGCTTTGCAATACAGAGATAAAATTCTGCAGATAATGAAAGAACATGATTCAAAGTTTAGTATTGATGAAGGAAGTTTATCAAAAGCAGAATATTTTTCTTGGATAAATAATACTAATGAAGGAGCTACGGAATTTCAGACATTAGCTAATTTGAAATTTTTTGAATGGCTTCGCCAAGAATACGGAATGCAGTTGGATATATATGCTTTTGACGCAGGGTTAATTGATGGTAAGAATTGTTATGGGAATATGAATTCACAGAGGTTTAAGGAAAAATTTCCTGAAGGATTAGATGCTGTTTACTCAAAAGCTAAAGAAAATGGAATGCGCTTAGGACTTTGGGGAGGTCCAGATGGGTTTGGGGATACTCCTGAAAGTGCAGAGGAAAGAAAAAATATGTTAGTTTCACTTTGTTGCAATTATGATTGGGCTCTTTTCAAATTCGATGCTGTTTGTGGTCCATTGAGAGAAGAGAAAGAAGATCTATTTGTAGATATGATTAGGGAATGCAGGAAATATTCTCCGGATTTAATTCTTCTAAATCATCGTTTGGGATTAAAAAAGGCAGAACAATGTGCGACAACTTTTTTATGGGAGGGTAAAGAGAGCTATACTGATATAAACTCTTTTAATACCTATACAGCTCCTCACAATAGAGCAGGAGCGTTAGAAAGAGGAATTGTTCCTGATTTGAAAAGACTAACAGAAGATCATGGGGTTTGTCTTTCTTCTTGCTTAGATTATTGGGAAGATGAACTTGTATTACAAGCATTTAATAGGGCTTTGATTCTTTCTCCTCAAATATATGGTAATCCTTGGTTGCTATCAGATGGAGAGTTTTCTAAATTGGCACGAATTTTTAATTTGCACCGCAGATTTTCAAAGTTGTTGGTGAATGGTATGGAATTGCCTATGACTTATGGGAAATATGCAGTTTCGAGGGGAGATGACCAAACGAGGTTGATAACATTGAGAAATCTAACTTGGCAGCCTCAGAAAGTCAATATTAAATTAGATCATGAGATTGGCTTGGAAGAATGTAAATATGTAAAGTGCCGACTATTTCATCCTGTTGAAAAAATATTTGGAGTTTATGAATATGGCGAATCTGTGGAAGTAACAGTATTGCCATTTAGATCGATGTTATTTTATGCTTCTGCAGATGAGAGTATAGACGGTATTGGCATAGAAGGTACTGATTTTGAAATAATAAAAGATGTAATAGGGCAACCAATTGAAATAAGTCTATTAGGGTTTGCAGGAACACAAGCGCATATTAAATTAAATAATTTATCCAATATTGAAAAAATAGAAGTGGATGGACAAGATGTTACAAAGAAATTGAGTAACTCAAATGGGATGAATATAAGCTTTGTTGGAGATAAATGCTCAAAGTTTTACCACCGGAAAATAGCTGATTTATCTCCTGGTTCTATCCCTTATGATGCAAATACCTTATATGAAGCTACTGCATTTGCTGCAGATAATAATGCAATGGAAGTTCGTTCTCTATATCGTTCGGGAATAACAAAAATTAATCAGGTAGAGGCTGCTCGCGATGCATTCTTTAATCAGTCTACTTTTATAAATCGCGGCGTTTGGGATAAATACTTATTTGATGGTAACATGAAGACAGGCTTTTGGCCATCAAAAAGAAAAGGTGATATTCGAATAAAGGGTGGTTGCTTTCGTTTGGATCTTGGAGAGAGCTTATTGGTGGACAGTCTTTTTATAAAAGTAAACAGCGAATATGAATTGCAACCTTTATTAATTGATGAAGGTAATATCGTTTATATTTCATGCGATCTAAAGAGTTGGGAACCTATATCTTTTAGGGCTGGTACAACTATGAATTTGAAAATAGGAAAGAAGATGAGATATCTTAAAATGAAACCTTTTCCTGATGCAATAGCCGAAATAGAAGTTTATACTGATGGAAGAAAGATAGAATCTAGTAAGTTTAGAGCCAATAATCTTTTTGCAGATAGCTCTGTTATGCAGTGTGCTGGTGCTTGGAAAACAACATTTCAGTTGGATGAGATTGCTCCTAATAGTCGCATTTGTGTAGCTATTAATGGAAAACATGGTATTGAGGGAGCATATGTTGCTTTAAAAGTGAATGATAAATATATAGGAGCATCTTCTAGAGCAACTTCGTATCCTGCTAATCCATGGGAAAATACGACTATACAATCTGATTCCAACTATACTTATTTCTTTGAGATCGATGAGAAGTTAAAGAACAAAAATATAGAAGTATACTTATTGGCTTATGATTCAAATAAGCTTTCTCTACATCCGGAAGTCTGGATAACTGCTTATCCGATCCCTTATGAAAAAAAGACATTAGTGATTCATCAGAAAACTGTAAAATAGCTGATTTAAAGTAGCACGAGTAATGTTGAATGCGGAAATATGTTGATTTGATCTTAGTTATCCTATAATGTTAGTAAAGAGGCAGTTCTTTTTTTAATTTAATTCAAAATTAAGCATCAGATAAGCGAGATATCACTTAATTTTTAATCTCGAGCATATAATTTTGTCGTATCAAAGCCTATAATAATAGGCTCAATAATAAGTCCTTTTTTTAGGTAATATAAAAGATTGCATATAGGATAGTATTTTAAAAAACTAAGGATACTAAAAATACTTAACTTAAAAAAGCATATGAAAAATACAAGTTAACTGAAGGCATATCCTTTTACCTAATTTAGGTTTCTTCAAAGGATAGTATGAATTTATAAAGTTGTCCATTGAAACTGGACGGTTAAAAACAAATTGGGTCTACCGGAACCGCTTCGTTCTTTGTCATTTTGAAATTAGCTTTGTTGAAGAGATCAGATAACAGGTAAAGGAGAATTTCTAAATTATTTAGGGGAATATATTTGCCAAGTTCCGAATGATGCGCTTTACTTTGATGAGCTCACAATAATATGCTAAGTTCAGATATACTTTTCAGCTTGATAATTGATTGAATCTTTAAGAGTTGATTCTGACCTTTAGATAATTGCCTAATTTCTAAATATTTCAAAGATTGTTTGAGGATTTCTAGTGGTTACTAATGATGTGATTTATTATGAAAAACAATTTTAAAAGTGAATTTATGAAACACATGAAAAATGAAAGAAAAATTACCGACCCAGGTAAGTGCTCCTGGTGGTGTATGTTGGTGGTATTTTTGATGATTGTTGTTCCTTTACAGGCACAAAATCTTCGGAGTATATCAGGACAAGTCGTTGATGGTACAGGTCAACCGATTATTGGTGCTAATATTACAGTTGTTGGTAATAAAGCATTAGGTACTATTACTGATGTTGACGGTAATTTTAATCTTAAAGTTCCTACAGGAGCAACGTTGGATATTTCTTATATTGGTTATACAACAAAACAAGTGAAGTTGGACAATAAAACTTCTTATAACATTGTTTTGCAAGAAGATTCAAAATTGTTGGATGAAGTGGTAGTAGTAGGATATGGTACGCAAAAAAAAGCTACAATAACAGGTGCTGTGTCTGCTGTGGATAATGATGAGATTATTTCTACTAAAAGTAACAATATCCAGAATATGTTGACCGGCAAATTACCGGGGGTTCGAAATATACAAAAGACATCTGAGCCTGGACAGTTTACTAATCAGTTTGATATTCGTGGTTTAGGTGCGCCTTTGCTGATTGTAGATGGTGTGCCACGTGGAGATATGCCGCGTATGGATCCGAATGACGTTGAAAGTATTTCAGTTTTGAAAGATGCATCGGCCGCTATTTATGGTGTTCGTGCGGCTAATGGTGTTGTATTGATCACTACTAAAAAGGGAGAAAAGGGAAAAGCTAAGATTGAGTATTCAGCTTACTATGGTATTCAAACACCGGCTGAAATATTGCGCCCTCTTCGCTCCCGTGACCGTGCTATTTTGTATAATGAGACTACTATGCGTAGTACTACTAATCCTGTTTTAACATACGATGACTTGTATTTCGAGCAACTGGCGAATGGTGAAATGGCCGATACAGATTGGTATGATGCAGTTTTGAAGAATACTGCTCCCCAACAACAACAAAATGTCTCTATCAGCGGAGGTAGTGATAAAATAGACTATTATGTTAATTTTGGCTATAATGATCAAGGCAGTTTCTTCCGTACTAACTCTGCTAACTACCACCGTTACAATTTGCGTACCAACTTGAATGCTCAGATTACAAAGAATTTGAAAGCAGGTGTCAAATTGAATATGATTATGGATGAAACGAATCGACAACAAATGTCAAGCTGGGAAGTTTTCAAGATGCTTTGGCGTTCACGTCCTACAGATCCGGTGTATGCTAATAATACTGATCCTTATTTCTATCATCCAGATGTAGAGTTTAATCCGGCTGCTGTTATTCGTCCTGATTTGGCTGGATATGTAAAAGATAAGAAGAATATCTTTCAATCTAATATGCAGTTAGAATATACAGTTCCATGGGTCAAGGGTTTGACAGCTAAAGGTATGTTTAGTTATGATAAAACTTATAACGACAATACTAATTATAAGCAGGAGTATAATGAATACCGTTACAATTCTGTTACGGAGCAATATGAAGTAGCTGCTACTCGAAATAGTAAAACTGAGTTGAAACGTGTGTTTGATACTTCTTATTCTACATTATGGAATGTACAATTGAATTATGACAATACATTTGCCGAGAAACATCATGTGGGTGCTATGATGCTCTATGAAGAGGGGTATAGCCAAGGGTATGACTTCAGTGCAAAGCGCTATTTCGAGATTCCCATTCCTTATCTGTTTGCTGGTAATACCGAGAACCAGGAAGGAACAGGAGGAGGATTGTCAGAGAGTGCTTCTAGGGCTTTGGTTGGTCGATTTAACTATGATTATGCTGGTAAGTATATAGGTGAATTTTCTTTCCGTTATGATGGATCATCTAAATTTCCTAAAGGTAAACAGTGGGGATTTTTCCCAAGTGTGTTGTTAGCTTATCGTATTTCAGAAGAAGCATTTCTTAAGGATAATCTTCCTTTTATTTCTAATTTAAAGATAAGGGGGTCTTGGGGAAAGCTTGGAGATGATGGTGCTTCTGCATTCCAGTTTATTGAAGGATATGATTATCCTCAGTCATATCATAATAGGCAAAATCTTCCGAGAGGATATGTATTTGGTAACACATTTACCAATGCGCTTGGATTTAGAAATGCACCGAACTTGGATTTGACTTGGTATACATCTACCATGATAAATGTTGGTGTTGATGCTGATTTCTGGGATGGCCTTTTGGGTTTTTCTGTAGACTTTTTCCAACGTGACCGTGATGGTTTATTGGATACTCCAAGTATCGTTGTACCAGCCACATTTGGTTCTGGTATTTCTCAAGCTAACTTGAACTCGGATCGTACCAAAGGTTTTGAAGTTGCTTTGCGCCACAATCATCAGATTAATCAGTTTAGATATAATGTAGGGCTTTCTGTACAGATGACTCGCAGTATGTGGACGAAAAAAGTAATGCCTGAGCGTTCTAATTCTTACGACTATTGGCGTAATAATTTCATCAATCGTTATAAAGATATTTGGTTTGGAAAAGGTTCAAACGGCCAATATCAATCGTATGATGAAATTGCTAATTCAATTTACTCTAATGCAAATTCACTTCCTGGTGATCCGATCTATGAAGACTGGAATGGCGACGGTGTTATCGACGATGCGGATAAACATCCGATTGCTACAACTACAAACAGTGATAATAATGGAGGACTTCCCGGTACCAATCTTAACAATGCCCGTAACTATCCTCTTATGAACTTCAGCTTAACATTAGGTGGTCAGTGGAAATGGCTTGACTTTAACTTGTTGTTCCAAGGTGCAGCTATGTCTTATATTGGTTATGGTGAGCAATTGTTGAATCCGCTTTCTTGGGATGGAAATGCTCTTGACTTATTGTATGACAGATGGCATCCGGTTGATGCGAAGAAAGATCCGTATGATCCAACTAATAAATGGGTTTCTGGCTGGTATCCATATGGTAAAACCAGAGCAGAAGAAACCTCTGAGTTTAATTTGCAGAATGGAGCATATCTGCGTTTGAAGAGTGCAGAACTTGGTATTACCATTCCAAAGAATCAACTGTTTGGCAGAATTGGAATTAAGAATTTGCGTGTATTCGTAAACGCTTATAACGTATTTACTATTACAGGTGTAAAGGGACTTGACCCGGAAAAACCCTCTGAAACATACGGTTATCTTTATCCGTTGAGTAGAACTTACAACTTCGGAGGAACTATCACATTCTAATAGAACTGGATTATAAATATGCTAAAGATAAAAGAAATGAAAAAGATACATTGGATGGCAGTTGCGTCACTGCTTTCGCTCAGGCTACTTACCTCTTGCGTTGATTTGGATATTACACCTACATCCATTGTTACGGCCGAGGATATATATAATGAAAAAGGTATTAAAGCTTACATGGCGGGTATGTATAATCACTTGCCTATGGAAGATTATCATTATGATACGAATTCTGACGGTACGGAAATTGGCGGTGGATATTATGTTGGTAATGGATTAAGTGTTTGGACTTTTTGGAATTCTACCGGTGAAATGGTTAATCGTAACAATACTGGTATGACATACCACCGAAGTGGTTATTGGGGAGGTGGATTTAAAGTAATCCGTCAAGCGAATACGTTGATTACAAATCTACCTAACTATCCGGAATTAGCAAGTCAATCAAAATCTTGGATTGCTGAGGCTAAGTTTATCAGAGCTTACATCTATTTTCAATTGGCTAAACGCTATGGAGGATTGCCGAAAATATTTGAACCACAAACTTTGGATGCTAATGATGAATCGAAGTTATGGGTAGCACGCGAAAGCCATGCCGATACGTATGATTTTATATTGCAAGATTTGGATGAAGCTATTGCGGATCTTCCTGAAACCAGTGAAGCTGGTCGTGCTAATAAATACGTGGCAGCTACTTTAAAGAGTCGTGTAGCATTACATGCCGGTACTACAGCTCGTTATGGATCAGAAAAATTTCAAGATTGGGAAGTGGATGGAGTATTGCTTCAAGGTATTCCTAAAGAAAAGGCAAATGGCTATTTCCAACAAGCTTGGGATGCTGCGAAACTTGTGGAAACTGGTGGACAATACGAACTTCACAGAGCCAATGCTGATAAAGAAGCTAATTATGCCGAAGTATGGGAAAAGGCTGATTCTAATAAAGAATCTATTTGGTTGCGTAAGTTTGACTTCAATATGAGTGTTCACTCTTATAATTCTATGATGTGTCCACCTCGTATGGCATCTGAAGGTGGGGACCGTTTCAATCCGACTCTCGACTGGGTAGAGTTATTTGATGGACTACCTCTAGATGATAACGGACATTTCAGTGCTTTTGATGAAGAGGGTAATTACTTGGTATATGATAACTGTCAACAGTTATGGGAGGGCGTAGAACCACGGCTTAGAGCTAATCTTCTGATACCAGGAAGACTTTATAAAGGAGGCATAAAGTTAGATTTGCGTGCTGGTATTATAAAAGAAGAATATGATCCGGCTGTAGATGCGTTCAAGAAAATTACCGTTGATGATGGAGCTGCCGAAAGTAACCTTAACTCTTCTTCAATGTGGAATAAGGATGTTTATACAAAGAATCCTTTCCGTGAACGTACTTTCATCGATTGGTCTACGCAAGGGTCAGCGGATCAGCAGGATCCATACCTTCGTTCGGATGGTGTAAAGATATTCAAGAATGGATTGGACGGACCGAAGATTAATGGAAATACTGGTTCTAATACAATTACCGGTTTCTTTGGTCGTAAGCACTTGGATATTACTGTAGATAAGGCGTCAACTGTACATCAGACTTCTACTCAGCCTTGGATTGAAATGAGATATGCTGAGGTATTGCTTAATCGTGCAGAAGCAGCTGTTGAATTAGCCCAAAACGGAGTGGCATCTTACGGTGGCAAAGATATGCTGGAGGATGCTTTCAATTGTATCAACGATTTACGTGATCGTGCTGGAGCTGATTTGCTGAGTAGTCCGAGTGAACTTTCTACTGAAGCTGCTTTTACCAACTGGTCTAATCCTGGTCCTAAAGGACAAGGTGGATTTGTTGAAGCACCGACTAGGGGCTTACAGATTGTCCGTGTAGAAAGATATAAAGAGTTGGCTTTCGAAAGTAAAATTTATTGGGACTTGCTTCGCTGGTTTACATTTGATACACAGATTCGTCAGTATCGTCGTAGAGGACTCTATTCATTTATGTTCGCTAAAGGTGCTACTGTAGATGAAAATGGTATTCCTGATGGTAAGTATATCTACGATGCTAAGTCTTGTGAAGAAGGAAGTGGTCGAGTTAATTTCGGTGCTGTAAATAGGTATTATGAAGGAATTCCGACTAACGAGTTGAAGAACAATCCTTTGTTGCAAAAGAATAGAAATCAATAACTTTAAAATGCAATAATATGAAACTCTTAAATAAATGTATACTTTTCGTTTTGTGTGGTATGTTGGCTACATCTTGCGAATTAGATAATTATGACGAACCAGATGCTACGATTCAAGGTACTTTGTACGACCATAATGGCCAGCCGTTGCAGGTAAATCACGGATCGGGATATATCCGAATGCGTGAGATTAGTTGGGGGGCCGGAAAAGAAAATGCGTTCATTGGTAACCAAACATTGAAGGTACAACAGGACGGTACATATCGTAATACAAAGTGGTTTGCAGGTGAATACCGAATGCTCCCTTATGCTGGGAATTTCTTTCCGTATGATGATGAACTATTAGATGGTGATGATGCTGGGGAATTGGTTAATATATCTGGTACTACCACTAAGGATTTTACTGTGACTCCGTATCTTACTATCGAGTGGGTGAAAAAGCCTACAATTACAGCAGATAATTATTTGGAATGTTCTGTTCGTTTCAAGAGAAATCAGAAAGCTGGATATGAAATGCCTGATTTGCGTGAATCTTATTTGCGCATATCTCGTTCGGTGAATGCTTCTGCTTTTGATGGTCAGCTGTTTCAAACAAAGAAGACGATAACCAATGATATGGAAGGACAGGAGATTACATATCGTACGGATATACCTTTGAAATATACAGGTATTGATTATTGGGTTCGCGTGTCAATGAATTGCCAGACAGCTACAGGAAAACCAGAAACAAACTATCCTGGTATGGGAGCTGAGAACTTTACGACAATTGAAAAGATACATGTACCTTAAGTCTTAGATTCCGGAGGAAATATTGGATTGTCCGGATATCAACAGATACAAAGCAAGTTGATTTGAAATTGAATTGAATAAGTAGGTAGGTTAGGTAAGGAGGGTATTTGTTTCCGAATAAGTGCCCTCCTTCTTTTTATCTGTTAGTCTTGCCATAGTACTGGCAAGGTTTTGCCACTCCTTTGGCAATACTTTGCCAAAGGGATGGCAGAGTATTGCCAATAAGGTGGCAAACCAACAAGAATAATACTCTTTTTTAGTCCTGTATTATCTTTAATTTCCATTGGTGAAGACCATTCAATGAAATTAAGTACTTTTTAATGCCTAATTAATTGTTTATTTGGCTTTCTGTTAATGGGACAGGACTACATTTGTAAAACAATAATTTATATTTTAATATTATGAAGATTTTTAATACGGCTTTTTGGACCGCTGTATGTCTTGGGATTTCATCATCCGGGTATGCGCAATCTGAATGGAAGAATGATTTTTCCAATCAACAGGAAGTCTTAAAAACGATAGGGAGAGGTGAGTGTGGAATAACCGATGGCGTGTTTCACTCTAAAGGCTCATATGCTTGTTTTGGTAATCCGGAATGGAGAAACTATACGATGTCTTTCAAAGCGCGTGCATCCAAAGAAGCAGAACAAGTTCAAATTTGGGCCGGTTTTCGTGCCAACAACCGTTTTGACCGCTATGTAGTTGGTCTAAAAGGTGGATTACAAGATGATTTATACCTGATGAGAATGGGATATATGGGTACTGATGAATTTATGGGAGTTCGTCCGTTAGGATTTCATCCGGTGCCGGGGCAGTGGTATAAATTAAAGGTAGAAGTATGTGGTAGTCGTATTCGCATTTTCTTGAATGATGAAAAAGAACCACGTATGGATATTACAGATAAAAATAGCAATTTAGCACCCTCCGGTCCTGTGACTTTGGGAGGAGGTTGGATTGAAACTGAGTTTGATGACCTTGTAGTTACTCCTCTGGAAGAGGATGCATTGAAGGATGTGAAGGTTACAGAATATCGTAAGGTAGTAACACCACAAGAGAAGGAAAATAAGCGTCAGTTTGAGAGAGCAAACTATACCTCTGTTAAAGTGAGTGAACTGGAAGAAGGACGCACGGATATTTCGTTGAATGGAAATTGGCTTTTTATGCCCGGATATCAGTTGGATAACAAAGAAAAAGCAATATCTACTACAACGGATGATAAAGATTGGCATGTAATGTCTGTTCCTAATTTCTGGAATCCTATTCGTATTTGGTTACATGGCGAGACTATGCCTTCACCTACAGGAGCTCAGCCTAAAGGAGTTTCTGATACATACTATCAGCAAGAAACAGATCGTTGCGAAGGTTATACTTTTGATTATAGGAAAACAAATGTAGCCTGGTATCGTCAGTGGGTGGAATTGCCTGCTAATATTGAAGGTAAGAACATGACTTTGACTTTCGATGCGGTTTCAAAGGTAGCGGAGATTTATATTAATGGGGAATTGGCTGGCTCACACATCGGTATGTATGGTGAAATACAGGTAGATGGAAGCAAGTTACTGAAACCTGGAAGAAACTTGGTGGCAGTGAAAGTAACACGCAGAGCAGAAGGCAGTTCTTCAGAAAGTGGTAGTGCTGCTATTGATTTTTTCTATTCTTCTGTTCGTGAAAGTGAACAAGAAGGCGGAAAAGTGTCTGTAAAGAGTAATATTCTGAAAGATATTGCCCATGGCTTTTATGGTGATGATCCTGCAGGTATCTGGCAACCGGTGAGGTTAACTATTACCAGTCCGGTAAAAGTAGAAGACGTATTTATAAAACCAACTTTAGAGGGGGCTACTTTTGATTTGACAGCGAAGAATCATGGCAGTAAGAAAAGCCAGTTCGATCTCTATACTGATGTCATAGATAAAGAAACCGGTTCACTACTTTACAGTGGCCTTTCTTTGCCTAAACTGGTACTAAATGCTGGCGAAGAGAAGGTGTTTACTTACAGTGTGAATAATTTGAAACCTCGACTTTGGACGCCTCATCATCCTAATTTATATGACTTCCGCTTCCGCTTAGTTGCTGCCAAGGGTGCTGAACTGGATTGTATGACAGAGACTTCCGGTTTCCGTACTTTCGAAGTAAAGGAAGGATTGTTTTTCCTGAATGGTAATCGCTATTGGTTACGTGGTGGAAATCATATTCCGTTTGCTTTAGCTCCAAACGACCTGAATCTGGCCAATACTTTCATGCAATTGATGAAGGCTGGTAATATGGATGTCACTCGTACACATACTACTCCATGGAATAAACTCTGGATGGGAGCTGCTGACAAAAATGGTATTGGTGTTAGCTTTGAGGGTACATGGCCCTGGTTGATGATTCATTCTACGCCGTTGCCCGATGCAAAACTTATTGAGATGTGGAAAGAAGAATTTCTCCGTCTGTTGAAAAAGTATCGTAATCATCCTTCACTACTCTTTTGGACAGTGAATAACGAGATGAAGTTTTATGATAATGACAATGACTTGGAACGTGCTAAAGAGAAATACCGTGTAATTTCGGATGTAGTGAAAGAAATGCGCCGTATAGATCCTACACGTCCTATCTGCTTTGACTCTAATTATCAAGCTAAAGGTAAGGATAAGAAATTTGGAACAGACTTTATGAATAGTATAGACGATGGAGACATTGACGATATGCATGGTTATTATAATTGGTATGATTTCTCTGTATTCCGCTTCTTCAATGGTGAATTTCAGGAACGATATAAAATGCCGGATCGTCCGCTCATCAGTCAAGAAATGTCAACTGGATATCCTAATAATGAAACAGGGCATCCAACACGCTCTTATCAGTTGATTCATCAGAATCCACAATCATTGATCGGTTATGAGTGCTATGATTTTTCTGATCCGAAGTACTTTCTTACGGCGCAGTCGTTTATTACAGGTGAATTAGCCGAGACGCTTCGTCGCTCCAATGACCAAGGATCGGGTATTTTACACTTTGCATTACTCACCTGGTTCCGTCAGGTATACGATTATCAGAAAATAGAGCCGTATCCCACATACTATGCTCTGAAACGTGCTTTGCAACCAGTACTGGTAAGTGCCGAATTGTGGGGGCGCAATCTGTATGGTGGCGATAAACTCTCTACGCGTGTTTATGTAGTAAATGATCGCGAGGATGGTACAGAACTGAAACCAACTTTGCTGCGTTGGGAAATTCAGGATGAAACAGGAAAGAAACTAGTTTGGGGTAGTGAAGAAGTTCCGGTGGTAAAACATTACGGACGTCATTATATTGAACCAAGTATTCAGCTGCCTACCAATTTACCAGCTGACAAGATCAACGCTAAATTAGTATTAAAGCTGACAGAGAATGGATTACCTGTATCTGAAAATGAATATCATTTAGTGTTAGCTCGTAAATCCTGGAATATGAATCAAATCTCAGAAGGTAAGAAAGTGGTTCTTTTGGATAAGGATGGCATGAAAGATAAACTTGATTTCTTACATGTAAAATATCAAACGGTATCTTCCATAAAGGAATTGGTTAATTCTAAACTGAAAGCTGACCTTTGCATTATCTCAGGATTGACTGAATGTACGGATGAAGAAAAGGAACTGATTCGTTCTTATCAGTCAAAGGGGGGTAAGCTTCTTTTGTTGAATAGCAAAGAGGTTGCAAAAAACATTTATCCTGAGCATATCACAGGTTGGATTATTCCGACAGAAGGTGATATTGTGAATATGGAACGTAATGATGCTCCTGTGTTCGATGGTATTGATGTATTGGAACTACGTTATTTCAACAATAATAAGAGAGAAATCCCTTTGGCTTGTAATGCTACTCTGAAAACGAATCGGAATGAAAATTTGGTAGAGTTGGCAGGGCAGATGAAGATACATGCTTATATTGATGGAGGAAAACCGGAAGACCGTATTCGCAAGATAGATTCGATGAGAGGCTTTACTTTAATCCAGATAACGGATGGAAAGGGATTGGCTACTGTTTCTACAATGTGTACGGAAAAAGCTGATACAGATCCGATAGCAGGAAAGTTATTGGTGAATATGATATCAGATTTGTTGAAATAGCGGATACTAACGCTTAAGTCTGTTTAAACTATTACAGTCAAAATACTATGATGAAGAAATATCTTGTGATTTTTTGTTTGAGTGCTGTAGCCATTTGGGCTACAGCACAAAATGAGCCTTATAAGAATCCGAATTTGTCGCCTTCGGAACGTGCTTGGGACCTATTGAAACGAATGACTCTGGAAGAGAAAATCAGTCAGATGAAAAATGGGTCTCCGGCTATTGAACGTTTGGGAATTCCAGAATATAATTGGTGGAATGAAGCACTACATGGAGTAGCACGTGCTGGAAAGGCAACTGTTTTTCCGCAGGCAATAGGGCTTGCTGCTACTTTCGATGATCAGGCTGTTTATGAAACTTTCGATATTGTTTCCGATGAGGCCCGTGCCAAATATCACGATTTCCAGAGTAAAGGCGAAAGAGATGGTTACAAAGGATTGACGTTCTGGACTCCGAATATTAATATATATCGTGATCCACGTTGGGGACGGGGTATGGAAACTTATGGTGAAGACCCCTATCTTACCTCCCAAATGGGATTGGCTGTGGTAAAAGGTTTACAAGGTGATGGTACCGGGAAGTATGATAAAACGCATGCTTGTGCAAAGCATTATGCGGTACATAGTGGTCCGGAGTGGAACAGACATAGTTTTGACTCCAAAAATATTTCCCAACGTGATTTGTGGGAGACGTATCTGCCTGCTTTTAAAGCTTTGGTGAAGGAGGGAAAAGTGAAAGAGGTGATGTGTGCCTATAATCGTTTTGAAGGAGAACCATGTTGCTCGAACAAGCAGCTACTGATTCGTATCTTGCGTGAAGACTGGGGATATGACGATATCGTTGTTTCAGATTGTGGAGCTATTGGAGACTTCTATTACCCTAATCATCATGAAACCCACCCTACAGCAGCTGCAGCTTCTGCTGATGCGGTTGTATCCGGAACGGATTTGGAATGTGGCGGTAGTTATTCTTCTTTGAATGAGGCTGTACAGAAAGGACTGATTTCAGAAGAAAAGATCAACGAATCTGTGTTTCGTTTATTGCGTGCTCGTTTTCAGTTAGGTATGTTTGATGATGATATGTTCGTAACTTGGTCCGAAATTCCTTATTCAGTAGTAGAGTCAGAGGAGCATGTGACCAAGGCTTTAGAAATGGCGCGTAAAAGTATGGTATTGTTGACTAATAAAAACAATGTCTTGCCATTGAGTAAGTCTATTCGTAAAGTAGCGGTATTGGGGCCTAATGCTAACGATTCGGTTATGCTTTGGGCAAACTATAATGGTTTCCCAACCAAATCTATTACGATTCTTGAAGGCATTAAGAATAAACTTCCGGAAGGAGTAGTGTGCTATGAAAAAGGATGTGATTACGTGAATCCCCAAACTGTATTCAGTTATTTTGACTGTTGTTCTTATAATGGTAAGAAAGGATTTAAGGCAACTTTCTGGAATAATAAAGAATTGGAGGGGGAAGCTGCTGCAGTTGGTCACTTTAGCGAGCCGCTTAATTTTGGTAATGGTGGTAATACAGTATTTATGCCAGGGGTAAAGCTGAATAATTTCTCAGCACGTTTTGAATCGGTATATATTCCGAAAGAATCAGAAGAAGTTTCTTTTATTATTTCTGCCGATGACGGTTCACGTTTGTATATTGATGGCAAAGAAGTATATTCAGATTGGCATGACGGACCTGCAAAAGAACAGATATATACTCTGAATGCAGTGAAAGGTCAAAAATATAAGGTTGTATTAGAATATTTTCAGGCTGGTGGAGAAGCCTCATTGAAGTTTGATATAGGTATCAAAAGAGAAATAAATTATAAAGAAGTGGCGGATAAAGCGGCTGAAGCAGATGCTATAATCTTTGTTGGTGGTTTGTCTTCCTCATTGGAAGGTGAAGAAATGCCTGTAGATCTTCCCGGTTTCAGAAAAGGTGACCGCACCAATATTGATCTGCCGCGTGTACAGGCCGAAATGCTGAAAGCTCTGAAGAAGACAGGTAAACCGGTAATTTTCGTGGTATGTTCTGGTAGTACACTGGCGCTACCTTGGGAAACTGAGAATCTGGATGCGATTCTTGAAGCATGGTATCCAGGTCAACAAGGTGGAACGGCTGTGGCCGATGTTCTGTTTGGCGACTATAATCCTGCCGGACGTTTACCACTTACTTTCTATGCTTCAAGTAATGATTTACCCGACTTTGAAGATTATGATATGAGTAACCGTACCTATCGTTATTTTAAAGGTAAAGCTCTATTTACTTTTGGACATGGTTTGAGCTATACTACTTTTGATTATGGTAAGGCGAAGGCAGATAAAACGGTCCTTCGGATAGGTGAGGGGATAACTTTAACGATACCATTGAAAAATACAGGTAAAATGGCTGGTGACGAGGTTATACAAGTCTACTTGCGCAATACAGGTGATAAAGAAGGTCCCATTAAAACTTTAAGGGCTTTTCGCAGAGTCAACTTAAAAGCAGGTCAGGCAGAAAATGTACGTTTTGAATTACCGGTCTCAACATTTGAATGCTTTAATCCTGCAACAAACCGAATGGACATTCTTCCTGGTAAGTATGAACTACTTTATGGAGGGACTTCGGATGAGAAAGCCCTACAAAAGTTGACAGTGACATTGAAAAAGTAAAATAAGTTCTCCTATTAATCTTTAATACTGATATGAATAAATATTTATCACTATTTTTTGTCTTTTATCTGCTTTGTAGCTTTTCTGCCAATGCAGGAGAGGGAAGATATACTATCCCATTAACGGGAGGTGGCTGGTCGTTATGGTTCGATAAAGAAGCAGAGTGGCAGAATGATCGCCTTTATCTGCCTAATGAAATCACAGACTTGTCTATACTACCTGTGAATGAACCCACGGGTGGTTGGCAGGTCTTAAATCATAATCCTAATGCTGTTCCTGTTGAGGTGCCGGGTACGGTAGAGGAATATCTTACCAGTACTGATAATCCTCGTCCGGAACACTTCCGGGGAGTTAGCTGGTGGTACCGTAAAATCAAGATTCCGGCAGATCAGCAGGAGAAGCGCTTTATCATCTATTTTGAATCAGTCCGTATGCGTGCGGAAGTTTATCTTGACGGTAAGTTGGTAGCTTATGACTTGATTGGTGAGACTCCCTTTCATGTAGATATTACTGATGAGGCAAAACCTGGGACAGAGCAGTTATTAGCGATACGTGTAACTAATCCCGGAGGAAATTTCCATTGGCAGGATTTTGATATATTGAAGTGGGGAGAGTACAACATTCCTCCTGCAAGAAGTTTTAGTGGAATAATCGGCAGAGTTAAGTTGGAAAGCGTGAATCCAGTTTTCATTTCTGATATCTATATGCAGAATACTCCAGAACTGACTAAGGTGAATGCAATCATATCTTTTACCAATGAAACACTTTCCAGCGTGAAACAGAATGTAGAACTGGTAGTGAATGAAAAGGCTAATCCCGATAAAGTAGTATTCCGACAAACTTTGAAGAATCTCTCTTTTCCTGTAGGAAACCATGAAGTAACAATTCCTGTTAATGTTCCAGACGCCAAACTATGGGATCTTTCTACTCCTGAATTATATACCTGTAATGTACAAATAAAGAAGGGTAAGAAGACGCTTGACCAAGATAAGAAAGATTTTGGATTCCGTTGGTTTACTATTGATGGAATTGGTAAGGATGCAGTATTGCGTTTAAATGGACGGCGTATCATGTTGAAAAGTGCAATCAGTTGGGGATATTTCCCTGTGACAGGATTAATTGCAACAACAGAAATGGCCGAGAAACAAGTACTTACAGCTAAAAAACTGGGGTTGAATATGCTGAACTTTCATCGTTGCATAGGTAGTCCTGTTGTTCTTGAAAAGGCTGACGAGTTAGGGCTGTTGTACTATGAAGAACCGGGTTCTTTCCATTCGGCTAATCATGATCCGTTTATCCGCACTATAGTAAATGAGAAGTTGAAGCGAATGGTTTATCGTGATCGTAGCCATCCGAGTTTAGTTATTTTTAATCTGATTAATGAGTTTGGTGGTCCATTGACGAAGGATAAGGCACTTGTAGCTAAACGTATGAATGATATGCGTGAGGCTCATGCCGTAGATCCCAGTAGAATTATGACATTTACATCGGGTTGGGCAGGAAGCGAAGATAAAGAAGAGGACTCAAAAGCGCATATGCTACCATTTGACACCACTTTATATAGAAAAGGCTGGTTCGACAACCACCGTGCAGGAGGACCGGAAACCTATGTAGAAAGCTATTATAAAGGTCCTAAAGATAATCTCATGTATACCACTAATTGTACGGAAGTATTTATGAGAGGTGAGGAAGGGGCTATTTCTACTCCTCCACGTATTCAGTTGATTCATGATAAAGTTGAGAGTACAGGTAAAACTGGTTGGGATGGACTTTTCTGGAAGAGTCAGTATAAGGCGTTTACTGATTATTTTCAGGCTAAAGGGCTTGCCACCTACTTTGGTACTCTTGATTCTTTAACTCGTGCAATGGGGAATGTCTCTTTTGAGCATCAGGGAAGACGTATAGAAGGTATGAGAATGCAGAATCTTGGTGATGCTTATATGGTAAACGGTTGGGAAGCAATGCCTTATGATAATCATTCTGGTATTGTAGATATATATCGTAATCCTAAAGGCGATGCTTCTATATTAGCATACTATAACCAGCCGCTATATGTAGCCGTGGCTTCACGTAATCAAGTGGTTAAACTTCCTGGTACTGCAACGGTAGACTTTTATATTGTAAATGAGAAAAACTTGAAGGGTGATCATTCTCTTGAGATTAAGGTGATTGCTCCCGATGGAAAAGTTGTTTATACCCAAAATGAAAAGGTGAATATCGAAGGGGGAGAGACTTTCGGACAGCTTCTATTGGAGAACGTAGAAATACCTATTGATAAGACAGAAGGTACTTATCATATAAAGGCCAATATAAAAGCCGGTAATCAGCAGATGTGCGCCCAAGGGCACGATGAAATAGTTGCCGTAAATTGGAAAGCTACAGATTTGGCTGGTAACGGCGCTTATTACGGCGGTGAAAATGATAAAGTTGCTGCTTTCTATAAAGAAGCTACCGGTAAAGAACTTCCAGTCTTTACACCGCAACAGGCTGCATTGGATTGGCTCATTGTCAACCGTTCATTATTGGATGCTCCGGTAGCTGTTGCTCCTAATTACTTTCAGGATCAGACGGGGAATTCTACTTTGAAAGTTACTTGGTATTATGATAATGACATGAAGTCTGTCGCCTCTGTAAAATCTGATACAGAGATCAACCGGACTTTTGTGGGAGGTGCCCAACCGGATGAATCCGTTCCGGCTAACCAACCTTTTTCCGTTGTGTGGGAAGGTGACATATATCCACTTGAGTCAGGACAATATTTACTGGGAGTAGAGACGGACGGTGGTGTGCGTTTGTATGTTGACGGATTACAATTGATCGATGACTATAATAATAGTTCTCTGATAAAGCAAAATCGGCCGGTTGTAATGGAAGCAGGTAAGCCGGCTAAAATCCGCTTAGAGTATCGACAAGGTGGTCAGGGTGGCCAGATACAGTTGAAGTGGTCTCAGCCAAGTGCAACTACTATTGCTCCACAGAAATTGTTTGATCGTGTGAAGAATGATGGAACTACATTGATTTTGCTCGGTGCAACTGAAACTTGGATGCAAGCTGTAGCAGAGTATACAAATACTGTATATAGTGGTTATTACAATGTTGGAAAGAATTGGGTTGGTGGCATTCATTTTGTAAAGGAACATCCTCTGTTTGATGGGCTTCCTGTGAATGATGCTCTCAACTGGCCTTATCAATCGGTAGTGAAAAATGGTGACCGAAGATTTGGTTTCCGTATGCAAGGAGAAGAATTGGTGGTTGGTTCTTATCGAAGTACGCCATTTGAGTTGGGAACAGCAGTGGGAGTTATTCCATGTGGAAAGGGAAAAATAATATTCTCTTCATTGGATATTGTAGATAATTTGGATGATCCTTCCGGACCGGCAGAAGTGGCTCGGAAGATATTGTGTAACTATATTAAATACTCTTTATATCGGTAGTCTTTCCACTTTATAACAATCAATAATTATGAATCGAAATTGCAGAATGACAAAAGTGTTTCCTAAGTTGTGGATAACGGTTTCAATAATCCTGATGACGATGTTTCCCGTGAATATCTCTTGTGCGCAAACAAAACAGCAAGCCCCACAGCAAAGTATTAAAACCATTTATCCGACAAAGGATTGGGTTATATCTGACTTTGTTGTGACCGAGTTTGGAGCTAAGGCCGAACCTGGATTTGATAACAGGGTTGCTTTTCAGGCGGCTATTGATGCCGCATATAAAAGTGGTGGAGGTGTGGTATATATACCTGCCGGAAATTACGAATTCCGTAGCACACAACTTGGTACTAAAAATGTCAGAGTTCGCCAAGGCCGTTCGGAAACAAAGACAGATTTCCATTTCGAGTATGTTTTACGTCTCCATCCTGGTGTACAGCTACGGGGTGATTGGGCTGATCCGGAGGCTAATAATGGGAAAGTTCTTGGAACGATTCTTGAAGTTCGTGTCGGCAAGGATTCACCGAATTATGATGGGAGCGTTGAAAGTTGGTGGAACGATGGTCAAGCAGGAAATGCACTTCGCACAACCTATACAAGCATAGCTGATAGATTCATAGAAATGAATGCGGGAACCGGGGTAACCAATCTTTCCATCTGGTATCCCGAACAAGATATTAATAATGTAAAGCCATATCCATGGACGCTGTTTCAGACTCAGGGAGATTGTGCCACGATAGAGCATGTTACTCTTGTGAACTCTTATAATGGTTTCAATTCTGCACCGAGTGAGTTGCATTATGTTTTGAACAGCTACATGACTGCTCTGAATAAAGGTATTGAGGTGCATGTATGTACTGATATCGGTCGTATTGAAAATGTCAGTATAAGTCCTAAGTATTGGGCTAATTCAGGTCTTCCGGGATCTCCCTCTCTTGCTGCTGTAACAGCCTATACAAAAGCGAACGGAACAGGGTATCAAATGCATCGTTCGGACTGGGAATATGTTTCTTACCTGCATGTCTCAGGTTACAAGACTGGTGTGTGGATAGGACGTGAACCCGGTTTTGCCGATGCACCGAATGCTCAGTTGTACGAGGTTCATGTAGAAGATTGCGGAAACGGATTGTATGTTGAGGATGTCAACCCTTATGGTATACTTATTTCCAACTCTTCATTCAGAGCTGGTAAAGAGGATAATGCTGTGTACTTTTACAAAGACTTCAGTACTTCCGTACAATTCAATGGAGTGGATTTCAGTGGAGCTATCGTAGGTGATGGTGAAGATGGGGTCGTATCGTTTGAAAGTTGTACATTTGGCGAATACAGTGATTATGCCCTTAAGATGAATAGCGGTAATGTATTGCTGTCTCAATGTGATTTTAAAAAGAATATCGGGCATATATATCTTGGCGCAAATATGCATACTTTGAAATCTGTTAATTCAGGTTATAAAGGCAGGCTGAAGATTGATAATCACAGTACTTCTGCTAAAGTAGAAGTTGTCACAGGGCAAAAATATGCTTTCGCCCCCATTCCTAAAAACATAAAGACAAATATAGACGTACATCCAAGGCCGGCATCAGATAAAGTTTTGAAAGCAGATTTAGCGAAAGCAACTGGTTTTAATAATAATCGTCCGGTAAAAGATATATCAGCAGAACTGCAATCTGCATTGGATGCTGTGAAAGCTGCTGGTGGAGGTACGCTCTATTTGCCAGCCGGAAGATATTTGGTGGATAATCCTATCAAAGTTCCTTCGGGAGTGGAATTGAGAGGATCATGGGATGTACAGCATCATACACAAAGTGGCGGAACTGCCATATTCACCAATTATGATGGTGGAGCTGCAGGAGAAAACGGTTCTTCACTCATACAACTTGAAGCTAATGCAGGTATCAGAGGTATTACGCTGGCACAGCTCAATATCGCTTCTGACGGTTTCAGTGTTGATAATCCGAGAAAGACTCCATTCTTGATACAGGGACAAGGTCCCAAAGTGTATATTGTTAATGTAACCATAGCTGTAGGTGATAAAGGTATAGATTTGGCTTCATACGATACGAGTGGACACTATGTCGATTATTTGGGTGGTGTACCTTTAAGGGCAGGCATTTGGGTTGGCGGTGGAGCCGAAGGGGGATTCATTCGCAATATGCAGCTAAATCCTCACTATGGATCAAGGCTTCCAGAAGGAGGGCAGGGATATCCGGCAGTATTTATGATGCGTTTTGTACAATCCAATTGTAGTGCACTTAAATTTGCAGACGTTAAGAATCAGACTATTTTCAATAACTTCGTTTATGGTTCGGTATACGGAATACATTTTCTGAAAGATGCAATAACAGGCAAGTATCCGGGGGAAATGACTGTTATAGGGCATGGATCTGACGGATGCACTTATTCTTTGTTTGTGGAAGATGCGGATAAGAATACTAAGATAGTTGCTGTTAACTCTGAGTTAGTTAATACAAAGATTCCGAATGAACCGGTCAGGTCATACGTTCTTATGGGAGATAAAGTCAATACTGATAAAGTACATCCGGATGCCAAACTTATCTTGTACAATAGTGCATTTTGGGGCAGTCCTGTTTTTGGAGCAATCATAAACAATGGTATTGTGTCCTTTCAACAAGCTAATTTCTCGCGTTCTGGTACACAGGGTGTAGATGTCAGAGGTGGAAAAGCACATGTGTTCACTTCTTATTTCGCTCAAAAAATAACAGAAGGAACTAACGGAAGTGAAGGCTATGCAAGGCTGGGTATGCAGGGTAAATCGATAGAGTTCACCAATAATTATTATGTTTCCGGATTCCTGTTTAATAAGTCCGGAGAAGGACTGATTTATGGTTCCGATAAGAAATAAGTGTTGCAGGACAGTAACTTCATTTACATACCGCGTTAAATGCTTTTACATTGTAGGTGAATTGTAAATGCTATCTGGTGGTAATCGATGAGTTAACGAAATGTTGTAGGCAAGGTTAATTCGTTTCTACTCAAGAACGAATTAATTTTGCCAACGCTATTTTAAATGTTTGATACTTATTGTGTTGTCATTATTTTTTTTAGGTATGCCAGTTCTGAATAATAATATTTCATTTAAGTGTTGCTTGTTGGGAGTTATTTTCTTGTTTGGGGAAGTCGTTGATCTTAGATCTCAAACGGTAGTGTTCTCTGAACTATCGGCACTTTGTTCAAAGTGATGGGAATTGATATAGATAAGAAAGACGTTCAAATAAAAACGCTATTAATGTTTCATTTTAATTGAAAATTAATTGTCAGATAAGCGCAATGTACCTGAAGGTTTAATTCCCCACCTTTACTTTTGCAGAAGGATGAAAAAATAAAAATAGGTAGAAAGTATTATAAATAATAGATATAAAAGATAATTCATTATGAGGAATAAGTTATTCGTTACATTGGGTATACTGGGCATGAGTTTGTTGGTTTATGCCGGTCCCAAACACTCTCAGGAAACTTCTTATCCAAGTTACAAAGGATTAATTATGGCGGGGTATCAAGGATGGTTCCGTGGACCGCAGGATGGGACCAATCAGGGATATGGGCATTATGGAACCGGAAAATTATTTGATGAAAAACATTGTACCATTGATGTATGGCCTGATGTAAGTGAATATCCGAAAACGTACGAAACTTCCTTTAAACATGCTGATGGAAGAAAAGCGCGTGTGTTCAGTTCAGCGGACCAATCTACTGTGGATTTACATTTTAAGTGGATGAAAGATTATGGAGTAGATGGGGTGTTTATGCAACGTTTTGTTGGATATACCCGTGGTAATCAGGAAAACTCTGTACCTAACCGCATCTTGGCAAATGCTTTGGAAGCTGCTTCGAAATATGACCGTGCTATAGCCGTTATGTACGATCTATCTGGTTTGAAGAAATCCGGTGAAGACTGCTCGATGATTATTGAAGATTGGAAGCGTCTGGTGGATAAACTGAAAGTAACGAATCAAGCGGGTAAAAAGACCTATTTGCATCATAATGGTAAGCCTGTTGTAGCGATTTGGGGTGTTGGCTTTCCCGACCGTCCCTACAATATCAGGAATATTGGTATGGAACGTTTAATTGACTTCCTACAAAATGATCCGGTATATGGCGGTTGTACGGTTATGTTGGGTGTTCCCACTTTCTGGCGGAATTTAGAATCAGATTGCATTAATGATCCCTATTTGCATACGATAATTAAGAAAGTAGATATCGTCTTGCCATGGACAGTTCAGCGCTTTTCTCCTCTGTTACATAACGATATGGATCGTTATCGTGATTTGGTTATTGGAGACATTCGTTGGTGTAAAGAGAATGGGGTAGACTATGTTCCTGCCGTGACTCCGGGATTTAGCTGGCATAATCTCAGTAAGTTGGAGTTCCCGGATGACGTGAAGCCTGTCGGCAGTATTCCACGTCAAGGAGGGCGTTTCTATTGGCAACAGCTTTCAACAGCAATGGTGGCAGGAGCTGAAATGATATATGTTGCTATGTTTGATGAGGTCGATGAAGGTACTGCCATATTTAAATGTACGGGAGATCATCCGGTTAGTGATACAGCCAAGTTTATAGATATGGACGGACAACCTTCTGATCATTACTTGTGGCTGACGGGAGAAGCTGCCCGTATGCTTAGGCAAGAAATGCCATTGACATTTAAGATGCCTGTAAGAAATTAAACAATGAAGCGATATCAGTTAATGATGACTTTACTTGCATTCTTTTTGTTTCTAACGGAAGGGGTGCAGGCTAAAATAACATTACCCGCTTTTTTCTCGGATGGAATGGTGTTGCAACAACAAAGTTCCGTTGCTATTTGGGGGAATAGTGACAAGAAAAAACAAAAAGTTACGGTAAAGACGTCATGGGATAACAGGAAATACACGGTAGCTGCTGATGAATCGGGGCAATGGAAAGTAAAGGTGGAAACCCCTGTATATGGTGGTCCTTATAGTATAGAGGTCAGCGATGGTGAAACGGTGTCTATTAATGATGTATTGATTGGTGAAGTATGGCTTTGTTCAGGTCAGTCTAATATGGATATGCGTGTAGGTGGGCGTTATAGCGATCCGGTGATTGGTTCATTGGATGCTATAGTTACTTCTGAAAATCCCGAAATCCATATGTTTACAGTGGGGAGTAAAATGACGTCCGAGCCCCTGACTGACTGTGAAGGTATTTGGCAAAAAGCCTCTTCAGAAACGGTCCCCGATTTCTCGGCTGCCGGATATTTTTTTGCACGTAAGCTGAATGAGGTACTCAGGGTACCTGTGGGCATTATCCATGCCAGTTATGGTGGTTCGCGGGTAGAGGCTTGGATGAGCAAGGAAGCGATAGAACCTTACAAAGATTTAGAGGATGTACACAATGCTTCCATTCTCTATAATGGAATGTTGAGTCCGGTTGTAGGATATGGCATACGGGGTTGCCTGTGGTATCAGGGAGAAGCCAATGTAGATGCTCCCGATTTGTATACCCAATTGTTTCCGTCATTGGTAAATGATTGGCGGAAGAAGTGGGGAATGGGAGAATTCCCTTTCTATTATGCCCAGATCGCTCCATTCAATTATAATAAAGGTGAAGGAAAAGGAAAGAATTCAGCTTACCTGCGAGAAGCTCAAACAGCATGTTTGAAATTGATTCCTTCATCCGGTATGATCATTCTGACTGATATCGGCGATGCGCGTACTATACATCCGATGGAGAAAGAAGCGGTAGGCAATCGCTTTGCATATATGGCGTTGGGGCGGACTTATGGTAAGAAAGGTTTTCCTACTACCGGTCCGTTATATAAGTCTATGCAGACGGAAGGAAATAAGATAACTCTGTCGTTTGATGAAATGGGCAAGGGGTTGACTACGTATCGCCAACAATTGACAGGATTTGAGGTAGCCGGTGAGGATAAAGTATTTCATCCTGCCAATGCACGTTTTGGCAAGGATGCACAAACGGTTATTGTTTCAAGTCCGGTAGTGGAACAGCCGGTGGCTGTACGGTATGCTTTTAAAGATTATATAAAAGGTACTCTTTATAATATGTCCGGTCTTCCGGCATCTTCATTCAGGACAGATAATTGGTAATATATAGGATATCATGAAAAACAGAAAGAATTTATTTAGAATAGCTTGTGCCGCATTGTTCCTTTTTACTGGGTTACCTCAAAATAGTCGGGCTCAAGAATCTCCCAAAGAGTATTGGAACATACGTACCCAATTAACCCCATTGCGTCTCCCTCCTCCACCGGTTGGTTATAAACCGGAGTACCTGGATCTGAACGGAGACGGCAAACCGGATGCCATAAAGTCTGTTACCCACAATGACATCCCTATCTTGTGGCTGGACGATGACGGCAATATGAAGGAAGGTGACCTGGAAGGTGATATGGTGAACGACTGCCTGTTGATTGACCGTAATCGGGATGGAATTTACGGAGGTCAGGGAGACTTGATCATCGACTGGGTAGATACAGACGGAGATGGCAAAGCAGATATGCAGATTGTCATTGAATACCCGAAAGAACGTACAGGGGAAGTATGGCCTAACGGACATTATATGATAATGCTCGATCTGGACCATGATAATATTTTCAATTATATCAATTGGAATAACTTTACTCTTCAATGTTGGGATCGTAGCGGTTTGTCCGATTTCTATGAGGACTATAGTGGTCATTCTGCTTTCATGAAGATACATACTTCTACGTATGATATGAAGGACTTGCGCTTGAACTGGGAGAATCCCTTCTTGTTCTATGATCCGGATAAAGACAATAGGACAGAAATGGCTATTCGTTTATTGGATTCTCCTAAGATTCACGATCCGAATGCTCCCTCTAACAGTTATGTGAATCGTCAGGTAGAAGGACGGGTAGATTGGGTGTCGCTTTCTGTGGATATTGATAACGACAATGCCACCGGTAATGAGTTTGACTTTGATTTCACTATCGGTTTCCAGGGCGAAGGTTTTGATTATATGGATCAGGTCCACCCTATCAGAAACCTGCGTGGAATGCCCGAGGCTGATAAATTCTTTATGGACCCCCGTTATCGTCAACTGACGGAATTAATATATCCGGATCATGACAGTGCCCGGGAACTGATCTTCCAGCGTGGCAAGTGGAACCGTATCAACTTTATCTATGATGAAGATGATGATTGCAGCCGTTGGGAACGTGTAGAGTTCTATGATCCCAAAGATCCGTTTAAGGTAGGATGGAATAAGGGTGGTATCGACAACAACAAACAGAGTGATGCTGCCGGTGACCGCGGTGAGTGGGACATGGATAATTCGGGTAATGCTCAACTCTATATCAGTCGTTTTGACGGTCGCCTGCACCTATATGGGGCAGAAACCGGAGTTTGGCGTATTGATCAGAATGCGGAATACTTCCAGGGATGGGACCGTATGTGGATGGGCTTCCGCGATCCGAAACAGTTTGCTACGGTACTTTATAGCGACCGTGACAATAATGGTTTCTTCGATCATATTGAATATGACCTCGATGGTGATACAAAGATGGAGACCGTGATTGACTTTAAAGAACTGGGTATTGACGATGCCTGTGAGGTGATTGATATTTCCAAGTTTACTTATAATGATTATGTTGCTTTAGGTAAACGGATGTCTGAAGGAATCTGGAAGAATGCCGGGCAAGCCGTTCAGGTGGCACGCCAATATGGAGTAGAACCTTTGTGGTATGCTAAATGGATGCAAGCTTCAACCACACGCGAGAAATATAACCGTGGTTACTGGTTGCAATTCTACTTATACAAAGATCTGGAGAATCTGTTTATCCGTCAGGGCGATGCTGCCAAGCTCCGTTTGTTGAATCAAGCTTATTATTCCGGCGATTGGTCAATTATAGCTAAGAAAGGCAACGAAGGTTTTTATTTCTTCTCTGATGAAGATGTTGCTGCTATTCGCTCATCGGCAAAATCACAGTGGGGAAAGAAAATCATAGCCGATTTGGAACAGAAAGTGAAAGAAAGACGTAAGCATCCGTTGGAAGTGCCTAAAGAAGAAGGAGGACATTTTCATGATTACTTCTGTCCGGTACATAATCTGCAATTTACTTTCCGTTGGGATAAGCCTTTGGCACAATATTGCTCGGCTTGCGATAAAGAGTGGATTGGAAACAACCGTTATGACTGGGCGTGGATTTATGAAGTACACATGCTGAACAGAGATTACATGTATCAGTGTATGTACCTTTATCTGGCCACCGGAAAACAACAATATGCTGATTATATCCGTACCATGTTATTGGATTATGCAGGTAAGTATGCCGGTTGGTTCGAGCATAACTCAGGTAGGAAAGCCACTGATCAACATAGTGGGAAAGCATTTGCTCAGAGTCTGGATGAGGCCAACTGGGCTACTAAAGTGGCAATGGCCTATATGGCTGTTAAACCAGTTTTATCAAAAGAGGAAGTTCAAGCGATAGAAGAAGGATATCTGCAACCTGCCGCTACTTTATTGTTGCATCGTCCGGCCGGGGCTAACTGGCAGATGTGGCATAATAGTGGATTGGCTGCTTTAGGCATTGCTTTGGAAAATGACTCTATTGTTGATGTAGCAATCAATAAGGATAAGTATGGCTACCACTACCTGATTGAAAAACATAAAAATAACGATGGCTGGATAAATGAGGGGTCTCCCCATTATCATTATTATCCGTTGGAAGCCTTGCTGTTCACTGCTAATGCAGTAAAATGCCGGGGGATAAAACTGTTTGATAAGGATTTGCACGATATGTTTGTGGAACCGGTAAAGGGTACATATCCTGATTTATCTTTCCCTGCACATAGCGATGGATGGTATGGGGCTAATCTTCTGTCTCAATCAGCTTTGTATGAGGTAGCAAATGCCCGGTATAACGATCCTTTCCTGAAACGTGTACTGGAACTGACTTATGCTCAGAAAAAGAGACTGGACCCCGAAGCTTTGCTAAGTAACCAGTTGATAAAAGCATCCGGGGAGAGTCTGTTACAGCAGAGTTATTCGTTTGATACTTCCGGTTTTTGCTTGTTACGTAGTGATGCACGTACCGTTGTATTGAAATTTGGTGGAGAAGGTATCGGACACGGTCATCCGGATAAACTTTCCATTACGATTCATGATGGTAAGAATGAGTTGGTATCTGACTTCGGAACTTCCGGTTATGGAGTTCCGGATTATTTGAAATGGTATAAGCGTACTCTTTCGCACAATACGGTGACCGTGGATGCTAAGGATCAAAAAAGGAGTGTGGGTAAACTTTTGAAGTTCAATCCCCGTTCTGACGGAGGATATGCTGAGGCAGAAACCACTACAGCTTATCCCGGAGTCAGGATGAAACGAAGCCTGGACTTAAAAGGTACACATTTGCAAGATGTATATACTTGTACATCCGATTCTTCTCATTTATACGAATATGTCATCCTGTTCAATGAAAAACCGATTATGGATGGACAACCTACAGCAACTACATTGACAGGCAGCGAAGTACACGAACGGATTCATAATACTTTCTCCTATCCTTATAAATCTGGTTTTACTTGCCGTACTTCTTCTGCTTCCGTACAATTCGGCATTCCTGAGGGAGAAGTGGTGGAAGTGGTATTGGGCGAGGCTTCGGGAATACCGGCCAATCCAACCGTTAAAGATGGACCGGGTGCGGGAGATGTAGCAGTAAAGCCTTGTTATCCACTGATTATCCGTATGAAAGGGAAGGCTATGAAGGTTGAAGCTAATTGGAATCTTACACGTATCAAGTAACGACTGATTGTTAACATATAAATATTTGCTTTTATAACAAAAACATAAACATATAATTTTATGAAGAATAAACTCTGCATGCTGTTGTTGGCCTCAGGAATCGGATTGTTTTCCTGTGCAGAAAAGAACCTCCCAAAGGAGTATACCGATAGCGTGAATGTATTTATAGGGACTGGTGGACATGGGCACACTTTCCCTGGTGCAACTTTACCTCATGGAATGGTACAGTTGAGTCCGGATACCCGTCTCTTGGGCTGGGATGCTTGTTCCGGCTATTATTACGACGATACTTCCATCATGGGCTTCTCTCATACTCATCTTAGTGGAACGGGTATTGGAGATTATGGCGATATACTCTTTATGCCCGTAGTCGGCGAGAAACCTTTGATTGCCGGAACGGCAGAAAACCCGGATGAAGGTTATCGTTCTCGTTTCTCGCATGAACAAGAGAGTGCCCGGCCGGGCTATTATCAAGTACTGTTGCAGGATGATTCTATCAATGTGGAACTGACCGCTACTTTGCGTGCAGGCCTGCATCGGTATACTTACCCTAAGGCAAGTGATGCCCGTCTGATTGTGGATATGGAACCTACCATTCATGGTCATCAGCATCCTGTTACTCAGATTCGTGTGGTGAATGATTCTACCATAGCCGGAATGAAATATACTGTTGGCTGGGCTAAACGCCACTATGTATATTTCTATGCTGTGTTTTCCAGTCCGTTTGATTATAAATTGTATTCGGGAACTGAGTATCAATCGGATAGTACATCTGTAACAGTCAATACCGCTAAGGCAGTGATTAGTTTTAGAAATCTCCCTGCTGACGGACGTGTATTGGCAAAGGTCGGTATCTCAAGTGTGGACGAAGAGGGTGCCCGATTGAATGTAGAGGCTGAAATCCCCAATTGGGACTTTGAAGGTGTCATGAAACAGGCGAATACTGCCTGGAATGAAGCCCTTGGAAAGATTGATATCGAAACTTCGGACAACGATAGCCGTACTGTATTTTATACTTCACTGTATCACGCATTTATCCAGCCGAGCCTGGCATCCGATGTGGACGGACGTTACCGTACAATGGGGCATGAGATTAAGCAGGATGCTTCTTATACAAATTATACGGTGTTCTCTCTTTGGGATACTTTCCGTGCAGCTCATCCTCTCTATACCATCGTTACACCGGAGCAGAATCAGGCTTTCATTCGTTCACTGCTTCGTAAGTATGATGAAGGTGGCATCTTGCCTAAATGGGAACTGGCTTCTAATGAAACCGGTACTATGATCGGTTACCATGCCGTTTCTGTCATAGCCGATGCCATGATGAAAAAACAATGCGATTTTGATGTAAAGAAGGCATTGGAAGCGTGCATACGTTCATCAGTATATGATACTACGGGTGTCACGCCGATGATGGATCGCCAGATTCTGAATGGGAAACTGATGCCTGTATCCATTAAATATAAGAATGAACTGGGATATATTCCTTGCGATAAGGTAGGTGGTTCTGTTTCACAAGGATTGGAATTTGCCTATAATGACTGGCTGATAGCCCAGATGATGAAGGAGCATAACCGTAAAGACCTTTATGATAAATATATGGAGCTTTCCAGGAACTATCGGAATTATTTTGATCCGGAAACTAAACTGATGCGGGGACGTCTGAGTGATGGCAGTTGGATTACTCCTTTTGATCCGGCATCCGTGCAACGTCCCAGTAATTACGTAGAGGGAAATGCATGGCAATGGGCATGGTTTGTTCCGCAGGACGTAGAAGGACTGATGGAACTGGTTGGGGGACAGAAATCTTTCGAAGCCCATCTGGACACGCTGTTTACTACAAGTTCCGAACTGACGGGTGATCCGAATGCCGCTGCCGATGTTACCGGGATGATTGGGCAGTATGCACATGGCAATGAACCAAGCCATCATATTCCATACCTTTATAATTATGCCGGTGCACCTCGCAAGACACAGGCTTTAGTAGACCATATTCTTCGTACACTCTATCATAACGATCCTAACGGGCTTTCCGGAAACGAGGATGTTGGACAAATGTCTGCTTGGTATGCATTGAGTGCTATGGGATTCTATTCGTTCTGTCCGGGCCGTCCGGTTTATGAAATTGGCCGTCCGATATTCGATAAAGTGACTATTCATTTGAGTGATGGAAAAGATTTTGTAATCCAAGCGAAGAATAATAGCGAAGAAAATAAGTATATTCGCTCCATGAAGTTGAATGGTGAGGAATTGGCGGAACCAAGATTCTCTCATTTCGACTTGATGAAGGGTGGAGAATTAATATTGGAAATGGAAAACTAAAAAGATGCTATGAAAAGAAGAATTGCTTTATGTATTGCTGTATCGCTTTGTGCGGGTGTGTATGCGGGTAATAATCCCGGTATATATAAGAAAGGCTGGATTGATTTTAACAAGAACGGCGTGAAGGATATTTACGAAGATCCTTCGGCACCGATAGAGGCAAGGGTAAAAGACCTGCTGTCGCAGATGACTCTGGAGGAGAAGACTTGCCAGATGGCTACCTTGTACGGGTCCGGCCGTGTACTGAAAGATTCGCTTCCTACCGAGAAGTGGAAAGATGAAATCTGGAAGGACGGTATAGCCAATATCGATGAACAGGCCAATGGTTTGGGACGTTTCGGTTCTTCTTTATCATACCCTTATGTGAATAGTGTAGAAAACCGGCAGACCATTCAGCGATGGTTTGTGGAACAGACCCGCTTGGGAATACCTGTCGATTTCACCAATGAAGGAATTCGCGGACTTTGCCATGACCGGGCCACCATGTTCCCTGCCCAATGCGGACAGGGGGCTACCTGGAATAAGGAGCTGATCAGTGAAATAGCTCAGGTCACCGCTGAAGAGGCTAAAGCGTTAGGTTATACTAATATTTATTCTCCTATTCTGGATATTGCACAAGATCCGCGTTGGGGACGTGTAGTAGAGTGCTACGGAGAAGATCCTTTTCTGGTGGGAGAGCTTGGAAAACGGATGATTAAAGGACTCCAGCAAGAAGGACTGGTTGCCACTCCCAAACACTTTGCAGTATATAGTATACCTGTCGGTGGGCGTGATGCCGGTACCCGTACCGATCCGCACGTAGCACCGCGTGAGATGCGGACTCTTTATATCGAACCTTTCCGCAAGGCTTTCTGCGAAGCCGGAGCATTGGGAGTCATGAGTTCGTATAATGACTATGATGGTGAACCGATTACCGGAAGCTATCATTTCCTTACTGAAATACTTCGCCATGAATGGGGATTCAAAGGATATGTAGTGTCTGACAGTGAAGCGGTAGAATTTCTTTATTCCAAGCATCAGGTGGCTGCCGATGCTGTAGATGGAGCTGCCCAGGTAGTAAATGCGGGACTGAATGTGCGTACTAACTTTACTTTGCCCGAGAACTTCATTCGTCCGCTTCGGCAGGCTATTAGTGAAGGAAAGGTTTCCATGCAGACGATTGATAGCCGTGTAGCAGATGTGTTGCGGGTGAAGTTTGGAATGGGGTTGTTTGATAATCCTTATAAGGGAGATGCAAAACATCCTGAAAAGGTGGTGCATAGCAAGGAACATCAGGCAGTATCTATGAGAGCTGCTTTGGAATCTATCGTTTTATTGAAGAATGAGAATAATATCCTGCCACTCTCCAAAGATTTGAAGAAAGTAGCAGTGATTGGTCCTAATGCGAATGAAGTGCAGAACCTGATTTGTCGTTATGGTCCGGCTAATGCTCCGATAAAGACGGTATATCAAGGAATAAAAGAGTATTTGCCTGATGCAGAGGTTCGCTATGCAAAGGGAACGGACATTATTGATAAATATTTTCCGGAGAGTGAACTTTATGAGGTACTATTGGATCAGGAAGAACAGGCTATGATGGATGAGGCTGTAGCCTTGGCTAAGGAATCGGACGTAGCCATCATGGTGCTGGGAGGAAATGAGAAAACGGTACGTGAGGAATATTCCCGTACCAATCTGGATTTGTGCGGACGACAGGAAAAACTGTTGCAAGCTGTATACGCAACGGGCAAACCTGTGATCTTGCTGCTGGTAGATGGACGTGCCGCCACCATCAACTGGGCTGAGCGTTATATTCCGGGTATTGTACATGCTTGGTTCCCGGGAGAATTTATGGGGGATGCCGTGGCACAGGTACTTTTCGGTGATTACAATCCGGGTGGTAAACTGGCGGTAACCTTTCCCCGTTCGGTAGGGCAGATACCTTTTGCTTTTCCTTTTAAACCGGGTTCCGATTCAAAAGGTTTTGTACGTGTTACCGGTACGCTTTATCCCTTCGGATATGGTTTGAGTTATACTACTTTTGCTTATAGTGATTTAAAGATAGAGAATCCGGTCATTGGTGTACAAGGCAGTGTGAAGCTGAGTTGTAAAGTGAAGAATACAGGAAAAGTTGCGGGAGATGAAGTCGTTCAGCTTTATCTGCATGATGAGAAGAGTTCTGTGACTACATATGTAAAAGTATTGCGTGGCTTCGAACGTATCCATCTGGAACCGGGCGAAGAAAAAGCGATTGACTTCGTACTTACCCCGCAAGAGATGGGATTATGGAATAAGGATAATCATTTCGTAGTAGAACCGGGTACATTTGCTGTAATGGTAGGAAGTTCTTCACAAGATATCAGGTTGCAAGGGAAGTTTGAAGTGAAATAATCGCTATCTTTGCTATGTGATATGAACCATAGTATTTAATCACAATGAAATGGCAACTTTGTAAATAGCTTCGTTTGGTATGGTAGGGCAATAGTTAAGTCTGTTGCCCTATTGGGGTGTGACCGTCTCCGTCACAAGATATTGAAATACTAAACATACAAAAAGAAGTAATTACAATGAATACGAAAACATATCCGCGTACCAACGATTACCAGACTATCTATCTGAATACCATTATCAACAATCCGAATATCATAGTTGGTGACTATACCATATACAATGACTTTGTAAATGATCCGACTCAATTTGAGAAGAATAATGTACTCTATCATTATCCTATCAACCAAGACCGCCTGATAATCGGCAAATTCTGTTCTATTGCCTGTGGGGCAAAGTTTCTTTTTAACAGTGCCAACCATACATTGAAATCCTTGTCCAACTACACATTCCCCTTGTTCTTTGAAGAATGGGGATTGGATAAGAAAAATGTAGCCTCAGCATGGGATAATAAAGGTGATATCATTATAGGCAATGACGTCTGGATAGGTTATGAAGCCGTTATTATGGCAGGAGTGCATATAGGAGATGGAGCTGTCATCGCAGCCCGGGCAGTGGTAACTAAAGATGTTCCTCCCTACACCATAGTAGGAGGGACACCTGCCAGGAAAATACGGATGCGATTTGAAGAAGAGACAATCGCCAAGCTGCAACAGACACAATGGTGGAACTGGCCTGTTGAGAAGATACGTCAGTCCTTACCCTATATCATGGATGGAACGGTTGACCGACTTCCTTAATTCCTCTCTCTGTATCAGAATCATATCTCCATCTTTCACTTTATGTTTCTGGGGCGGTTTGTTGCCTGAAATCGTAATTATACCGTCTTCGAACATACGTTTCACCTGATTGGCAGAGAGTGAGAAGCATCTTCTGATTAATGATGATAATTTGAGATCAAACTCAAACTCGCACTTGATGTGGATTTTGATAACCTCATTGGATAGATTCAGCAGATCTTCCAATGAGGTATCAGGAACGACTTCATATTCTACGCTACCATAATCCAGTCTCAGGTTATTCTTTCTCTCCATTTCAGTAGAAAAAGCATACTTCCAGGCCGCATCTTTATCATTCATTGAAAAACTATGGAATAATGTCTTATCAATCAAATCCGGTTTACTGCGTGATAACAAAGTGAGGTTACAGGTGTTGTCGCACTTCACACATCTGTAAATCAACCATACATCTATGTTCTTCTTTTGAGCATTCATCCTGAACTTATCGCTACAATAAAATCGGTCACTATCGCAGTGACTGCATTTCTTAATTAATAAAGGGGTATTCTTCACCTTTACTTCCCATGTAATTGTTGTCTCCATAAATAAGCTATTGTCTTTCTTTGCGGGTTAAGTAATTTTCCGGCAAAGTTGGATATTAGCCATTTGCATAATTCACAAGATGTCACAAGACGCTATGAAATATTCTTTGTTTATCTGTCAAGTTCATCCATCATTTGGGTTATTTTCTCTTTCAGTTTATCCAGAAATTGTGTCCTGCTTTTCTTCCTGTTCCTGATTTCAAGAAATATCCGGTAGAAATCACCAATCTCAATATCAAAAAGAGTTTCGCAGCAGAAAGCGATGTCTTTCAGGTTCGTGTTACCATTATTAAAGCATTTTCCGGCATATAGCGCATAAATGAATTCTACCAATGACACCTTACTTTCCGTCCATTGCAATAGTTTGCTTTCTATGATGGAAGTGAATTTAAGGTGTAGTTTTTCCGATAACGCATCAATCTCTGTGGAGAGATAATGAGTGAGTAGCTTATTTGCTAAGATCTCTGCTACGCTGGAATCATGCAAAGTGGAAAAAGAAGTATCTCTATCCAACGAGTGGCAGTGAACATTTGAAAGGATATCATAATGCTTTCTCATGAAATACAAATGATCTGAGTCTGTTTTACCGGCTTGATAATAGTTATAGAAATTCTTGTCCGAAGAGATGTTCTTCAGACTTTCATATTCCTCCTTCAGGTATTTATATTGAGCTGACGGTGATTTCCCGATCCGATTCTTTTCAATCTGATACAGACGGATATAAAATATCAGTAGACCGGATATTTGTGGTTTCCGGACTTTAAAGAAAAGAATCTCTTCCTCGGGATTGACAAACTGATAGTCCGCAATGGTTGCTTTTAGCCGGACGAGTGAAATCTGTATGAAGCCGACTATTTGCTTTATCTTATCAAGGATATCAATATCTTGTTGCTCAATTCTTTTGATTTCTACTTCTATGTCTTGCTTAATGTTCTTTACGAAATTCTTCATTCGCATTCAGCGCATCCATAACTTTCAGGCGGTTGCAGCGAAACCTGCTAAAAGTCTGAATAGCAAATTACAATTGCCTTGCAGAGACAATGTAGTTAATACTAAAAATGATAAAATGAAAAACCTGTCTGAATAAGAATTATTCAAACGAAAGAAATTAGCCTGTGGTTTGTGAGGCTAATATTAAGCAATAACAAATTTAAGAATTGTGCCCAAAATATTTGCTTTTAGAATTCGGGGCAAATATAGTTCTTTTTTTGTAAATCCCCTAAATCTACAGTCAAAATGTAGATTCAGAGGATATTGAGTATAAAGAGTATTGAATTGAACTATCAGAATATATATTGTATACCGAACTGGTAACCGATATACAATTGTTGCAGTTTTGTAGACTCAGCCTTTTTCCATAAGGAATGGTTCGGGAATATTTTGCTGTTGCTTACATCTTTGGTCATCATATAGTTTATGCCTACCCCTCCGAATAACTCAATATGCTTCCCGATTCTGAAGGACGGTATGAGCGAATATCCAGTATTCAAGACAGGTTCATCCGAATCGTTTCCGATGGTTGAGGCTTTAAGTTCATTGTTAATCCTGAACCAGGAAGTAACAGGAATATGAGCACCGAATCCACCTTCAGCCACCAATGAGCTATTCTCTGTTTTATGGTTATATCCAACACCTATAATGCCATAAGTGTATCTGCCGCCCGAACGGAATGTGGCTACCGTACTTCCCAATGCATCATAAGTGACAGCAACCCCCATCTCACCATTTTTAATGATGTTGATTAATCCGATGGGACAGTCACTCTTATCCGCTATATTAACCAGTCCGGCAAATTGTATGCCATTGACCTCTTTTGCAATGTTGACTAATCCGGCAATCTGCAAACCGTTTACTTCTTTTGCAATATTTACTAATCCGGCAAATTGGAACCCGGTCATTTCAGAAGCTGTATTTGCCAGTCCTGCCATCTGGAAACCACTGAACTTATTCTTATTTATATTAGCCAATCCCGCAGACTGTACTCCCTGTCCGTCATTTCCTACATAGTTTGAAAGCCCTGCCATCTGAAAACCTTTGGCATCATTCAGAATAATGTTTGAGATTCCTCCCCAGGTGAATGCCTCCTCATTTCTGGAAACACCTACAAGTAAGTTGAGTGAAACAGTATTCGTATACTGATACGAATAGGCTCCATTGGTACTCAGGGGTGGGACAAAACTCAATTGAAATACGGTTTTCTTGTCTTCATTGGATTGAGCAAACAATGCGCTATAAACTAATACACATAGTATTAAAACTAAAATCTTCTTCATCATTTGGTTTTTCTTTGTTACTAATCTTTATATTTCTATCATCTTGATTTCGGTGACAAAGGTAAGTCTAAATCATTCTTCCCTAAAGAGTTTGTAGACGAACCATGCTGTTTCTTATGACGAAATGATGAATATGAGTGATTATTTCCATAATTTCTTTGGTGTGATAAACCAATCCTCAACATGCGATAAACTAACTCTCAGAATGCAAGAATCTATTTTCGGAAATGCATAAAACTATTCATACTATAGCTGTTGTTGAATCTTACAACAACTGTGTTATTATATTACAATAGATATTGTTTTATCTTACAACAGTTGTTGTAAGAATAAAAATGTGTATTTTGAGAATTAGTTTCTTGCATTGTGATGATTAGTTCTTTGCATTGCGGTATATTAGTTACTTAACTTAAGTTCCACAAGCGCAATGAGCCTAATCATTCTTTCTTGAAAAGCTGGTAGACGAACCGCGCTGTTTCTGTTTATTCCAACTCTGTTGCACAGATATCAATTGTCCGCAGTGCGTCCGAGACTGTAGCCGGGGTTATCCCCTGACATTCTATTCTCAGTATCTTTTCCCAATCTTCAAAGTCTACATTCCATATATGAATCTGAGGGAAATGGATGAACAATTTCTCTATTCTCTTTATCTCCTGCTCCTTTTTTATAGAAGTCCGGAAAATTAAAATATTGTCTGTCATTGCGATAATTTATTTTATACCACTTTATATTATTTAGTCTGTTTTAGTCTTTCTGGAAGCACTTCGTTTGATGCAAAGATAAGCTGAATAATCTTCTCGTAAAAAGTTTGTAGACCAACCTGCAGATTCCTTATGACGAAATTAAGAATATGAGTGACCAACTTAAAAAGAGAGAAATTTAAAGAAGCTTTATCGGTATACAAATATCAACGATATGCTTATTTTCAGGGTGAGTCCGGTAGCTATTGTGATACAGTTCGTACGTACATCCTCAGAAATAGGGTGTAGAGGCTCTTGTTGTTGGCACCGAAACTTGCTATTCGCGTTCTATTTTTGCAACCTGAAAGCCGATTGGGGATAAAATTGTATCTTTGTTATTCATTTTAACCACGACATTTCAGATGGATGGTAATTATCATATATATACCGATCTCTCTGCCCTTCCAGCAGATGAGCATGAAGCGTATTTGGCGGAAGGGTTTAGTGGGGTTTGTACGGGTGGGACGGCTGTAATAAAGGTTTTTTCAGTCAGTCGGCAGGTATCTAAAAACGACCTGGTGACAATTTTGCCACTGCAGTCGGTATCGGTCCGTGAGGTAAGTCCCGATTTCTCCATGACTTTTTTCAAAATCGACAAAACAATGTTTTTGGACACCATGAGCAGTTTGGGGAAGATCACACCTGATTTTTTCTTTTATATGCGTAAGAATTTCCAAATCCGGTTGAATCGGAGTGAAGTTCTGAGGTTTCTTGGTTTCTGCCGTGTGATTGATTTTCGGAACAGTTCTGATGATCCTGCTTTCCGAAGGGAGACTATTTTGCATTTGTTACGTATCTATTATTGGGATTTCTATGTTCATTTCCAGAAAACGGTAAACCGAGGGGCAGATCTCGTTCCATTGAATTCTAATAAGGAAAGTATTGCTTTCCGGTTTGCAATGTTGGTCTATGAACACTATAAGAATCACAAAGAAATGGCGTTTTATGCAGATAAACTGTGCATTACGCCTCAATATCTGACCCGGACCATTCAGGAGGTAAATGGTCAGTCGGCCCGCGAGCTGCTTGCAGATCATGTTGTGCTTGAGGTAAAGGCACTGCTTCGAGATGCAAATCTTGAGATAAAAGACATTGTACGGCAGACGGGGTTTTCAAACCAATCGTCGTTGAGTCGCTTTTTTCGCCGATATACGGGGATGTCTCCGACAGAATATCGGCGTACAATTCACATTATTCGATAACAACAAAACCAGATAAATGGAACGGCCGGAAACACTAACTTGCAATGAAGGCGGTGCAGCATTTGCAAAAGAGATGCTGGAATTGCTACATGAACAGATATTTTTGACAGAGAGCGTGTTCGCCCGTCTGCCGATGGGGGTGGAAATTTATGATACGACAGGTGTCCTGCGTTGTTTAAACGAGAGGGCACGGCTTATGTACGGTGTCGAATTCGATGCGGTGATAAACAAAGTCAATCTGTTTGACAGCCCTTATGTGGATGAGAAACTTTTAGCGAGAATTCAGTCCGGGGAGGATATAGTGCTTGAATTTGAGTATGATTTTGACCGGGTAAATCAGGAGTATTTCCGTACTTGCAACAAAAATACCATTATCTACGAGGTCAAGATTGTATCGATAACCAATAAGAAAGGGATTATTGTAGGCCATATGCTGCTTACCAACGATGTGACTTCTACCAAAGAGGCGGAGTATCGTACGGAGGAAAGTAAGAAAAATCTGGAGATGGCGATGGAGGCTGCGAATATGTTTTCGTGGGTATACGACGTGCGCAAAATGGAGTTCGGGGTATTACATGGAAATCCTGTTTTCGAGAGTGGTATGTCCTTGGAGCAATTATTACCGATGCTTCATCCGCAGGACTGCACTCCCTTAAAGGAACTCTTCTCCAAATTGATAAATGGAGAAATCGGGCAAGGACAGCTTACAGTACGTATTTTCAATGAACAGGAAGGAGAATATCGGTATTACGAGAGCCGTATGCGGCTTTCAACCGAACATCTGGGTAAATTGCAAATCGTTGGAACCCAGTTGGATGTGACCGAAAAGATACGAATGTCGAAAAAAACGCAGGATCTTTTGGCTAAACGTGAACTGGCCATGAAAGTCAATGATATAGTTCACTGGGATTTCAATGTGCAAATGCAAAAATTCGAATCTTACAACGACCCGGTTAATGATTATGCTTCTGACAAGTTGGTATCTTTGGAGGAGTACTTGAATGTGATTCATCCTGAAGACAGATCTTTGGCCAATGATGCCTTGCAGTCTATGCTGTTGGGGCAGAATATGAACATCAATTTTACCTGCCGCATTCAGACCAAGTATGATGATACATGGCAGTACTGCAATATTACGGGAGTTCCTTTTGAATTTGGAGAGGCCGGAGAAGTCATCCGCTTTACCGGATTTAGACAGAATATTTCTAAGCTTCATCAATTGAATGAGGAGCTTAAGGAACGGAATTACAAAATGGAACTGACGTTCAAGACCGTCGGTATGTCTTATTGGGATTACGATGTGGAGACCCGCCAATACCGGTCGTTCAATGATCCGGTAAACGATTTCAATCCCGAAAAAGCAATTATGCCCGAGGATTATCTGAATGCTGCTCATCCTGAGGATACGGAACGTGTTCGTGAAAATATGGTCGGCATGTCTATTGGGCAGTATAAGGAGTTCTCGCTTCAGTATCGCTCCCGTACCAAATGGGATCAGGATTGGCAAACACTTATTGTTACCGGTCTCCCGTCCGAACGTGATAAGAAGGGAAACGTCATTCGCTATACCGGCATTGCTTTCAACAATACGAAGTGGGAAAGAATGGCTCAGGAGTTGAAGGAAATGAAGAACAAGGCTGAACTTTCCGATCGGCTGAAATCGGCATTTCTGGCTAATATGAGTCATGAGATACGTACGCCGCTGAATGCTATCGTCGGATTTTCCGAATTGCTGGTTGATTGTGATGACCCGGATGAAAAGGCGGAGTACTGGCATATCATCGAGTCCAACAATGACTTGTTGCTGCGACTAATCAATGACATTCTGGATCTTTCGAAGATTGAGTCGGGAATTATTGATCGGAAACGGGAACGGTTTAACTTGACGCAACTGTGCAATGAACTCTATGTGATGATGCGGTCGAAGATTCTGAACGCTGACGTGGAATTGCTTCAAGATAGTCCTTGTCCGGAATGCTGGATTTTTCTCGACAGTAACCGGCTTAAGCAGGTATGGATGAACTTCCTGACCAATGCGATAAAATATACCAGGTCGGGATATATCAGAATGGGATACTCCGTTGAAAAAGGAGGTATTCGGATTTATGTGGAGGATACAGGGGCAGGTATCCCAAAAGAATTGCAGGATCGGGTTTTCGGTCGTTTCCAGAAGCTGAATGAATTTGTTCAAGGTACAGGACTTGGATTGGCAATCTCCCGGGCAATTGTTGAAGCTGCGGATGGAGAGATCGGATTCACTTCTGAGCAGGGGATTGGATCGACTTTTTGGGCATGGGTTCCGTGTGAAATCTTCCAATATGGAGATGTCTGTTGTTCGGAAACATCTCTTCCGAACTGTCGTCCCGTATCTGGCGAAAGTGGTGACAGGAAGTTCAAAATACTGGTGGCCGAAGATAGCGATAGCAATTTTTTGTTAGTGCGGAATATCCTTAAAGATTATGACTTGTTACGGGTGACTAATGGTGTGGAAGCTGTTGAGGAGATTCGTAATGGGAGGTTTGATTTCGTGCTTATGGATTTGAAAATGCCTGTCATGGACGGTCTGGAAGCGACTCGGAAAATTCGGGAGTTCAATAGTGACATCCCGATTGTAGCACTTACAGCCAATGCTTTCGATACCGACCGTGTCAGCGCTATGGATGCCGGATGTAATGCTTTCTTGCCCAAACCGGTAAAGCGGAAGCAGTTGCTTGAACTTTTCTTGGAGAAATAGAACTTTCTATAAGATTAAAGATAGATTGATGTAAACGGTTCATAACTATATACGATTGGCTTTCCTTTAATAAAACCTTTATGGTAATCATATATGAAATTTAACTTGATATTGGGGATGTCTGCCCGGATGTGGCAGGGGTATTTATTGTTTTTCGTTTTATTCTCCACCCTGACACTTCAGGCACAGAATAATTCTGCAGTGGGTGTCGGTGGTAATTGTCTGCTCATTATTAATACTTATACTTCGGATGCTCCTTGGAGCAATGGTTTCATTGAGCCCGTGCAGAAATGGATGAACGAAGCGGATCTTCCGGTTTTGATTGAGCATCTCAATATGCTGATGGTTGGAAATGCCGATGATTTCACTATGGTTGAAGAATCAATTTTCCGGAAACATGCCAATCATACCCCTAAGGCCGTACTTCTGCTGGGTAATCCGTCACTGCTCTTGAAAGAGGCTATCCGTGCCCATTGGGGGGATATTCCGTTGATTTTGTGTGCGGAGGACGATTTTTACGGACCTCCCCAAGCTTATATCGAAAAAAAATCAATCGCCTGTGAACAGCGTGTTCCACTCTCGACTCTCTCCGACGAATATAACCTGACCGTGTTGCATGCAAAGATGTTTCTGAAGGATAATGTAGATTTACTGCGGCACCTGCTGCCTCGGTTGAAGGAAGTGATATTAATAGGGGATGACCGTTATGTCAACCAGCAGCTTGATTGTGACATGAAACATCTTATGGCAGACGAATATCCAAACCTTGAATATTGTTTTTACTCGGCGGAGAGTATGACATTGGACAGTCTGTTATTTCGATTGAATGATATTGATATCCGTACCACTGGAGTGCTTTTTTCCTCTTGGTTCAGTAAATTCGAAATTGCAGGTCAGCCTGTACTTAATGCTAACTCTTATCGGGTAATTGCTAATATGAATGTTCCGATTTTCGCCCTTAAAGGTTCGGTGATGAACAATAGTGGAATGCTTGGAGGATGTATTTATGATGAAGAAGAGTTTCTGGCGCATCTTAAAGAGACCCTTTTATCAGTCGTTTCCGGAACTCCTGCGCGGGAGATTCCTTTTTTCATTCCTTCCGGGTCAATTCCTACATTTAACTATCTTGCATTGCTTCAAAAAAACTTTTCCTCAAAGCAATGTCCGGCCAACAGTGTGTTTTTCGGACGCCCTGAGAATTTTTTTCAAAAATATAAATATGTATTCGGAGGAATATTCTTTGTTATTTTGTCTTTTGTTCTTTTTCTGTCTCACCGTATCCGCATATTAGCAAAATTGAATGAAGTGCAACAAAGGCAGGTGGAAACAAGCCGGGAACTGAGTACCTTGTTTGAAAACATGCCGGTGGCATATATGAAGGCGAAACTTCTTTATAACGAAACAGGTGGAATAGCGGATATGGAAATCCAGCGTATGAACGGGCGTTTTATGATGAATTTTGCTGCGGATGAAGTAGTTGGAGGCTATAAGGGAAGTGAACTTTTAGGTTCTGATTTTGTCATGACACTGCATTTTGCAGAGTTAGCGCATATAGAAAACAAAACCATTACGTATACTCAATATTTTGCAAAGCCGAATATCTATCTTAATATTGTAGTGGCTCCTGCCGCCCAAAAGGATTACATTGATATCTTCTGTGTTGACGATACGGAACTTTATCGTACGCAGCAAAAGTTCTATGATACCAATTGTAAGTTGGCGATGGCACTTGATGTAGCCAATATCATACCATGGAACTGGGATTTGCAGAAACATAGGATACTTTGCGATGTAAACAGCTCTATTGAGTTAGGCTATACGGGAGTGAATGTCGATGCGGAGAAGTTCTCGGTTCCAGATACAGAGTATTTTTCTAAAATTTTTAAAGAAGATAAAGAGCGGGTAGAACACGCCTATCGTGATTTGATCGAAGGTCGAATAGGTAAAGTGCGTGAAGAATATAGAGTCATATCCCGTGACAGGAATGGGTACAAAATGGATTGGGTGGAAGCGCAAGCTACTGTGGAAAAACGTGGAGCTGATGGCATCCCTCTCACTCTGGTAGGGTCATTGCTTGTTATTACTCAGCGTAAGAAGATGGAAGAGGAACTAATCAAAGCACGTGACGAAGCGCAGGAATCGAACCGTCTGAAATCTGCATTCCTTGCAAATATGAGCCACGAGATACGTACTCCTCTGAATGCTATTGTCGGATTTTCCAGTTTGCTCAATTCAACAGCGGAGAGTTGCGAACGAGAGGAATATATTAAGATTATCGAAAACAATAACGAACTGCTCCTGCAACTTATCGGTGATATCCTTGATTTGTCTAAAATAGAGGCTGGTACACTTGAATTTGTAAAGGTACCGGTTGATGTGAATGCATTGGTGAAAGAGATTGTCAAAGCCATGCAAGTAAAGGTTGATATAAAAGGACTTATACTCCGCTTTACTCAATGCTTGCCCGAGTGCATTATTCTGACCGATCGCAACCGTTTGCATCAGCTACTGGTTAATTTATTGACTAATGCCATTAAGTTCACGGACTCCGGGAGTATTGTAGTAGGATATTCTTTGCAAGAGAACGGAATGCTGCGTTTTTTCGTTACCGATACCGGATGCGGCATTCCTTCGGAGAAAAAGGGTGATATTTTTACACGCTTTGTAAAGTTGAACAGTTTTGTCCAAGGGACAGGATTGGGCTTGTCGATTTGTAAAACTATCATAGATAAGTTGGGTGGAGAGATTGGTGTAGATTCAGAATTGGGTAAGGGTTCGACATTCTGGTTTATGATACCTGCCATTCCTGCTGAAAGGACCGAAAAAACAATTCAGGAGTATACACTTAAGGCTATTGCAAAAGATGATGTCACCATCTTGATTGTTGAAGATAATGTGAGTAATTTCAAACTTTTCGAAACCATCCTTCAGACAGATTACCGTATTCTTCATGCTTGGAACGGTGTAGAGGCGGTCGGGCTGTTCAGACAGCATAATCCACATATTGTGCTGATGGATATTAGTATGCCCGAAATGGATGGATATCAAGCTACCACTGAAATACGTAAACTCTCTTCTGAGGTACCTATTCTCGCTGTAACGGCTTACGCTTATGCCACAGACGAAGAGCAGATTCTCAGCCGGGGATTTAATGGCTATGCTTCTAAACCGGTTAACCCGAGTGTATTACGGTCAAAAATTGTCGACTTACTCAGTACGAGACTGATGCTGCTGTAAGTATGGTTCTTCTTCAGGAGGATGCCGGTAAGTTTGAGATGACTGAAGCCTAACCTTTTTTAGTGTGCTTTAATGGTAATCGTGGGAACAGCTTCCTGAACCGTACCAATTGTGTCGTAATATTGCTTCCGGCTACAATAAACGTCACAGCCAGGATAATCAGTACAATTCCGCAGCACAATCTGGGTGTCAGGCTTTCCCCGAAGATCATGACTCCGAAGAATACAGCCGTTACAGGTTCCAAGGCTCCGAGGATGGCTGTAGGGGTTGAACCTATATATTGCACGGCTTGCGTAGTACAGAGGAAGGATATGGCTGTAGGGAAGATAGCCAATGCAATCAGATTCCCCCATAAATACCATTTATCGACAACATGCAGGCTTTGCCCGAAATCTACACGGGCCAAAAAGAGCGACAGGCCGAAAAGCAATACATAAAAAGTAACTTTCAGTGTTGCCACATCTTTTAATATCGGTCGGTTTACCCCTACAATATAGATAGCGTAGGAGAGGGCCGATGCCATGACTAATCCGACGCCAACCAGACTAAGCGTTGTACCGTCTCCTCCTTTATATAGTAATCCAATACCACTTAAAGCCAGAAAGATACATAAGACTGTTTGTAATGTGACTTTCTCCTTGAAGGCGACAGCCATAATCAGTGCCACCAAAATCGGATAGACAAACAGTATCGTTGAGGCAATACCGGCTTCCATATAGTTATAGCTTTGAAACAGGGTAAGAGAAGAAATGGCAACCAACCATCCCAGTATGACTAACGGTACTATTTCTTTCCGTTTCAGACTGAAACTTCTGCCTCTCGCTTTGAGCATAATCCCCAGGATGGGAATGGCAAACAGATATCTGAAGAAAAGAACAGAGTCCGGATTCATACCTTCCTTATATAGCGGAAGGGTAAAGAGGGGATTCATGCCATAAGTGGCGGCAGCAACTGCTCCCAATATATATCCTTTGACCTTTGTATTCATAAACACTAAATAATTTCTTAGTTCTGGTTTTCTTTGGGGCTGCAAAGGTAAATTTTTCCTTTATATATTATCATTGCAAACTCCTGAATTTTTTGCTTTTTCTTGCCTTGTCTGACTTCAATTTTTGTATTCTCAAAATATTATTTACCTTTGCGCCATGACAAAGACATTCAAATCGGATTTGGTTTAATAAACAATCTGTGTTTCTGATACAGATTGTCCCTTCGTTTACTCTCGGATAACTCCTTTCGAGAGTAGTTTTCTATTATTATAATTCAAATTTAATCTGCGTACAATGATGAAGGCATTGTTATGCTTTCCGTGTATGCAAAATACATTAAGAAAATGAGTAACGAAAATAAAACAATTCACGATTTCGAACTTAAATTAATCTGTGACTTCTTCTCCAATATGGAACGCCAAGGACCTGGAAGTCCTGACGTAACACTGAAAGCGCTGAGCTTTATAGATGGCCTCACTGACAAATCCCTTATCGCCGACATCGGTTGTGGAACAGGAGGACAGACAATGGTATTGGCCGGACATATTCCCGGGCAGATCACCGGACTTGACCTTTTTCCCGACTTTATTGATATCTTCAATCGCAATGCAAAGCAATCAGGTTTGCAGGACAGAGTGAAAGGCATTGTCGGTTCTATGGACAACCTTCCTTTTCAGCATGAGGAATTAGACCTGATCTGGTCGGAAGGAGCCATTTATAATATTGGTTTTGAACGGGGGCTGAATGAGTGGCGTAGATATTTGAAACCGGGAGGATATATTGCTGTTTCTGAAAGTTCGTGGTTTACTGACGAACGTCCTGCGGAAATCAATGACTTCTGGGTGAATGCGTATCCTGAAATAGATACGATTCCCAATCAGGTAGCCAAGATACACAAAGCAGGTTATCTTCCCGTCGCCACATTTATTCTGCCGGAAAATAGCTGGACAGAACATTACTTTGCTGCAAAGATTGAAGCTCAGAAAATCTTTCTTCATAAATATGCGGGAAATAAGATCGCCGAAGAATTCAGTTCGCTTCAGTTTGATGAAGAAGAACTATACAGTAAGTATAAAGCATTCTACGGTTATACATTTTTCATTGCAAAAAAGATAGAACAATGATTCATTTGAATAATTACGGTTGGAATGACAAGTTAAGCCAACTAAAGCAAGAGTCAACATACAATGCTCTTACACATGGCCGTATATCCATCGTACACCGCACATGCTACGAGGTCGTTTCAGAAAACGGGCTGTTTCAGTGCGAACTGACGGGGAATATGATGTATGGAAAATCAGACTTTGAACTCCCTTGTACCGGTGATTGGGTGCTTTTTCAACCATTCGACGAACATAAAGGGATTATAGTGGATATGCTGCCTCGTGAACGGACTTTATATCGCAAGAAAAACGGAACGGTTGCCGATAAACAGGCCATCGCCTCGTATGTTGACAAGGCATTTATCGTGCAAAGTCTTGATGATAATTTCAATGTTCGCAGAGCCGAGCGTTTCATGGTTCAGATGCAGGAAGAGAATATTAATCCTGTATTGGTGTTCAATAAGGCTGATTTGGGGTTTGACAAGCAGAAAGTTGAAGAACAGATCAGACACATTGCCCGTCAGATACCGGTGTTTTTTACAAGTATTCATCAACCTCAGACGATTCTCCAATTACGGGAGTCTATATCGGCAGGCGAAACGGTTGTGTTTGTCGGCTCTTCAGGTGTAGGGAAAAGTTCTCTGGTGAATGCGCTTTGCGAGAAATCGGTATTACTAACGTCTGATATCAGCCTGTCCACGGGAAAAGGAAGACATACTTCTACTCGTCGGGAGATGGTATTGATGGACGGTTCAGGTGTATTAATCGATACTCCGGGCGTCCGGGAATTTGGCTTGGCCATTGATGATCCCGATTCTCTTGCAGAGGTATTGGAGATTTCAGATTATGCTGCATCATGTCGTTTCAAGGATTGCAAGCACATCAACGAACCAGGATGTGCCGTTTTAGAAGCGGTAAGCAGTGGCGTATTGGACCGTAAGGTTTATGAAAGTTATCTGAAACTTCGACGGGAAGCGTGGCATTTCTCTACTTCCGAACATGAAAAGCGTAAAAGGGATAAATCTTTTTCAAAACTCGTGGATGAGGTGAAGAAGCGTAAAGCAAATCGATAATTTCTATATGGGCAGTGCAGTATTCCTTTAGTGGAATAGCTGCACTGTTTTATATGTATACTCAATCAAATCCGGTTAATCTTTCACTCCCATAAATCGGAAAGCTTGTGCCGGTTTAAAGTCTTTCGTTGCATTACCGTGGTAAGTTTCCCCATTGGCTATGGACAATTTAAGTACCGGTGCTCCTTCTGACAGATCCAATTCCTGTAAGTTTACCCAAAAAGTATTCGGTGTCAGGCTTGACTCGAAGAAATAGCGCAAGTTCTTACTATCCGAAACCGTTCTCCATTGTGTCGTGGATATTTCAGGAGATTCGGGAGTCGAGATACCATAAGGAACTGAAGCATTACGGACAACGCTGAATACGCTTGCAATCGCGATTCTCTGATCATCAGTTTTAGGGAGTGCATCTATGTAAAAGCTGGCTCTCGCGAAACGGTCTGAGGGGCGATTGGTTCCGGGCAGGAAACTTAACCCGCCAATTGATTTCCAATATTCGTTCAGTGCTAATTGTTTATTGTAGGTAGGGGAATTTGTCATCACTTTATAGTCCTTACTATGGTAGACGGTCAGTTGTCCACCTATATACTCGAATATTGCACAATCACTTGTTGCATCAGAGATTGATAGGTGCAAAGTAGCCAGGCGAGAGCCGTCGGGCATCTTATCGGATACCACTTGGAAGGTGTTTTCATCAATGAAACTAACAGCCTCATCCACGCTGGCAAAGTTGTCCAGCATATATTGTACCCATGCTGTAATGGCAAGTCCAGGTTTACTTTTATCCCTTACCGGATATTCGGTTTCGGGTAACCACAGTAGATTGGCCACTAACCCCTTTTCATTTATTCCGTCCGTGCTGGCTATTTCAAAAGCAGAAGCCACCACACTACCATACTTGGATGTCCATTGTAATGAGTTTACTCCGGTTTCTCCATTTCTTTCCATTCCTTTCGGAAATACCCAAAGATTGCTATGCATCTCCGTTTTCCAGTCCATTGAACGACCGGTTACTACCATTTTATTGGTTCCTGAATATACTACTCTTGTACACATAATGAAGTATTTATATATCTATGATTTGAATTATCTGTAAGTATCAATCACCGGTTACTATGTCTACCTTTCCGCTCAGATCAAGAAGAAAATCCATATTCGTTGTTATACTTTTATATTCAGACAAGAACATAAGTATATGAAAACGGTTCGGCGGGGATATTTGATTTATGAATAATAAACACAGAAATAATTTTCAATACATGCTCGTTCGTTAATCGGAAACGCATCAGTGCGATAAGCATTTGCAGAAGTGAAGAAAATCTTTAGCCGCTATTTAAATAAGCTATACGAAACTCCCAGATTGAAGAAAGGAACCATGTTCCGTTTCATTTTCACCAATGGTTCCACTTCTGTCTGGCCTTCTTCGTTTCGTACTTTTATGCCTTTTCTTGTATCGCTGTAAAGTCCGGCCATCATCACCATGGAAGCTCCTGCGCGTGCAACCAGATAAAAGTGTTTGTTAATGATGTATTCATAAACGATTTCCGGATTTAAAGTAGCTTCGCTGAAATAGCAGATGTCCGGCACATTCTTCAGGTTGGGTTTCATGTAGAAATTATCACTTGTCATGGAAGCTCCGGCGGAAAAACGATGACTGTTCAGTTGGTATCTCATGTAAAATTGGCTTGGCATGGTGATGTCTACGCTTAGATTCGGATTATTGAATCGATGCCAGTAAGAAATGACAGGCATAATCGGGATACTACTGAATAAGGTCATCCCCATGATGCCGGCTGTGAAAGTGGTAGTCTTTGTATGCTTGAAAATCATTACGGCAGACAATAACCCTTGTACTTTGCCAAAACCTTTGTCCCAACCGTCTGCAATTACGGAGGCGGATAGAGCCAGCGGTTTGTTGAATACATTAATATAGTAGGTACCATTCAGTCCTCCGGCAAAGTAGTCATACCCGTCTTGTGAAAATATAGCTGACGTAGCGGAGTGGGTTTTCTCAATCGCATCGAACTGATAGCTTCTGTATTGCACATTGGCATACAACGATACTTTCTTCAATTTCAGTACAGGGATCATGGTAGAAAAACTGATCTTGTGCAGGTCGCGTCTTTTTCCTTTTTCCAGTTCATTTCCATCTTGTGTAAATGTATAATTGTGTGCCCACTTGGTTTCCCAGTTCAGGTTTACTGTACGATACATAGAGAAGTTCTTGGCAAGAAAGTTTCTGAAATCTTGAGCCAGTGAATCGGGGATTTCCTGTGCCTTGACTGTGCAGATGCTGAGACACAACGCTACTGTAATAAATATTTTCTTTTGCATTTCGTTTTTAAATAGATTTGTTAAATTATTCATATTTTTTCTCTACTCATTTGTTGATTTATAAACTGGCGCAAAAGTATAGGTGATTCCGGCCGGGAGAAAGGCCTTTTGGATGGAATGTTGGACGAAAACACTTATTAGTTTGGCTTATCTGTTTTTATGGCCTACTTTTGTTGTCAAAAACACATATATGAAGAATCTTGTATCACTGAACTGGCGTTCCAAGTTGGAAGGGATGGAGAATGTGAATTTCCTGAATGACGACTACTATATTTACAGAAATGAGAAAGTAGAACCACATACGGGACCTTTCAAAATGGATATGACTATTTGTGGCATTTGCCTGAAAGGAGAGTCTAAAGGGAGGGTGGATATGATACCTTTTGAGATTAAAGCGCCAGCCATATCCATCGTCTTGCCGGGGCAGATAATAGAGCATGAATATTGTTCTGATGATTTTGAAGGGATTTATATACTTATGTCTGAACGGTTCAATGAGGGCCTGAACTTACCAGACCGGTTCTCGAATTTCCTTTCGGTGCGTAATAAACCGGTCGTATCACTAACAGATAAACAACTGGATGCCATGCTGACTTATTGTAAGATGGTACAAAGTGTAATTAAAGTCACGGATAATCCTAACCGTATGGAAATTATCCGCCATCTCACCATTGCCTTCTTTTATGGATTGGGCTATTATTTTCATAAACTGCCCGACGGTGTTAAGGAAACGAGAAGTGAAGTCTTGATGCGGAATTTTCTGAAACAAGTACAGGCTTTCCATAAACAAGAGAGAAAAGTGGAATTCTATGCAGACAGGCTTTGTCTGAGTCCTAAATATCTCTCGCAGACCATTAAAAGTTGTAGTGGAAAAACCGCAGGAGAATGGATCGATGAATATGTAGCGCTCGAAGCCAAGGCACTGTTAAGATCTACCAATATGACCATACAGCAAATAGGTGACGAACTTAATTTTCCGTCCCAATCCTTCTTTGGCAAGTATTTCAAAAGGCTTACGGGAATGTCACCGAAAGCGTATAGAGAATAAGATTTCCGTTTCCTGTAAAAGCCGCCCCATTACTTTGGGGTCGAGTGGAAATTCTTGTACCTTTGCACTCGTTTTTAGAAAAGAAGAATCACGATGATCAATAAATATGAAGAACGTCTGGGAACCGAGCGTATGTTGCCACTGGTTTTCAAGATGGCGCTTCCGGCAGTAGCAGCACAATTCGTCAATTTGCTTTATAGCATTGTCGACCGTATCTATATCGGACACATACCGGGCATCGGGACGGATGCATTGGCAGGCGTAGGAGTAACAATTTCTCTCGTGGTATTGATTTCTTCTTTTTCAGCAATAGTGGGCGGTGGTGGTGCACCGTTGGCTGCCATAGCCCTCGGACAAGGTGACCGCCAGCGTGCCGGAAAGATATTGGGGAATGGCTTCACCTTGCTGATTCTATTTACTTTAATTACTTCCTTCATTGCCTATACCTTCATGGAGCCTATCCTGCTCTTTACAGGTGCTTCGGAACATACATTGGGCTATGCGGTCGATTACCTTTCCATTTATTTGCTGGGAACTGTTTTTGTAGAGATTTCCACCGGACTTAATTCCTTTATCAATGCGCAGGGGCGTCCTGCCATTGCCATGTACTCTGTCTTAATCGGAGCTTTATTAAATATCATTCTTGATCCTATTTTTATCTTCTGGTTTGATATGGGGGTGAAAGGTGCTGCTCTGGCTACGGTGATTTCTCAGGCTTGCAGTGCCGCATGGGTACTGTCTTTCCTATTCTCCCGGAAGGCTTCTCTGCCTTTAGAGAGGCGCTATATGAAGTTGAACCGGGGAATTGTTGTTGCGATGTTGGGATTGGGAGTATCTCCGTTCATTATGGCCAGTACAGAGAGTTTGGTGGGCTTTGTGCTGAATAGTAGCTTGAAAGATTTTGGAGATATTTACGTCAGTGCGTTGACGATATTACAAACTTCGATGCAATTTGCCAGTGTGCCGCTGACGGGATTTGCGCAAGGCTTTATTCCGATTGTAAGTTACAATTATGGCCATGGTGACAAGCAGCGTGTGAAGGACTGTTTCCGTATTGCACTAATTACCATGTTCTCTTTTAATCTGATTCTGATGTTGCTTATGATCCTGTTCCCTTCAACGGTTGCATCTGCTTTTACAAGTGATGAAAAGTTGATAGAAACGGTCCGTTGGACCATGCCTGTCTTTCTGGGTGGTATGACCATTTTCGGCTTGCAACGTGCCTGTCAGAATATGTTTGTTGCATTGGGGCAGGCTAAGATATCCATTTTTATCGCTTTGCTTCGCAAGGCTATTCTGTTGATTCCGTTAGCACTGATACTGCCGCATTATATGGGAGTGACCGGAGTATATGCGGCTGAGGCTATATCCGATGCTACGGCTGCAATTTGCTGTACGCTGTTGTTCTTTTGGCAGTTTCCTAAGATTTTGGGGAAGATGAAGACGAGATAAGTATATTTGTGTGGAAGATAAAATAGTCTTTATATTTTGATGCTATAATTCATTATCTTATAGAGTTAGATTAACTTTATCAACAAGTGTTTTATATTTTCTTTTAATTTTGTGTATAAACAAAAGTTGGAAGAATCCTTATTCTTTTTTATCGAAATGACTATCTTTATGCGAGATATTTATATGTCAAAACAAAAGGTTTTAGTCGTATGGTAAAGAAAAAAACTCATATAGACTTCTGTCATGAATTGAAAGCACAGAATTTAAAAGTTACTGTCTTGGGAACATACAAGGATTACAACTCTAAAATTGATGTAAGATGCGATAAATGTGGTTGTGAAAGGTCGCCGCGTGCAGGAAGTCTGTTGTACGGACATGGCTGTCCCAGGTGTGCCGGAGTCAAATTGAAATCTCATGCGGAGTTTGTGAAAGACTTAAAATCCCTGAGAGATGACGTTATCATAACTGGCCGGTATGTGAAGGCACTCGAAAAAACTAAATTCAGATTCTTGAAATGTGGACATGAGTGTGATATCACTCCTGCACATGTTCTTAGTGGCAGGGGATGTCCGGAATGTGGACGATCCCAGAAAGGAGCGTCTCAGCGCTTGACGATGGAGATATTTTTGGAGCGTCTCCATAAAATCGACCCGAATCTTGTTGCCAGCGAAGGTGCAATGTATATAAACAATCATACACTTATGCCGCTTCATTGTAATGCCTGCGGATATGAGTATCAAATAAGACCTCATGATGTTCTGAACCAACGTGGCTGTCCTAACTGTCACAGGTCCTGCACCTCCTTTTTAGAACAGTTCATATATCACTCATTTGCTCATATTCTGGGCGAATCTAAAGTCATGTCAAGAGAAAAAACGGTGATAGGAGTTGAATTAGACATATATGTGCCTGATTTAAAAGTAGCCGTAGAGCCCGGTTCGTGGCACTGGCATAAAAATATGGTAGCGAAAGACTGGGAAAAGCATCTATTGTGCAAAGATAAAGGCATCAAACTTATAACTATATACGACCACTATGATGATGCAACAGCTCCTTTCGATAATTGCCTGGTGACACATTGCGATCTTGTTTCTCGCCGGAATACAGATAAACTGATTGAAATAACAAAAAAGGTCTTCTCCGAATTCGGATTAAATTCGAACCTTGGTACAAGTGAGTGGGAAAAAATTAAGAAGAATGCTCAAATTGATTCAAGACGAATGAGCACTGAGGAATTTAGAGAAGAACTGTCTAAAATAAATGATAAGATTGAAATTATTGGTGATTTTGCAGGAGCTAATAATAGAATTAAAGCACAATGTAAAGTTTGTAATCATGAATGGCATGTGAGACCGTCTTCTTTACGTTTAGGTTCGGGATGTCCTAAATGTGCCGGTACTTTAAAAATGACACATAATGACTTTGTTGAAAGATTAAATTCATTACAGCCCAATATTATCCCTCTGGCAGAATATATCAATATTGATACTTCTATAAGAATAAAATGTAAAGTATGTGGCTATATATGGTCTACCCAACCCTATCATCTTGTAGCGAAATATAATAGAACCGGCTGTCCGAAATGTGCCAATAAAGCACGGAGAACCCATGATGATTTTGTTGAGGAAATCGCAAAGCTGTTGCCTACAATTAAAGTTATAGGAACCTATGTAAGCAGGAATAAACCCATATTAGTACAATGTAGTGAATGTGGCAAGACCTGGCAGGCATATCCGGGAAATTTATTGCGGGGAAGCAGCTGTAAAAGCTGTAAATTCAAGAATACAGTGCGACAAAGAAGTAAGAAGATAAGGTGTATCACCACCGGAGAAATATTCAATACATTTAAAGAAGCTGCCGAAAAATACAATATAAGCTGCTCAACAATCTGTCTGTGTTGTAATGATAGCTCTAAGCATAAGCATGCCGGAGGATTGGAGTGGGAGTATACTATACTGTGAATCACGCTTTTTCTATGTTTCGGGCTTTACTAATTTACAGCCTTTGATATTTCCAGACGAAATCTATTCAAACCAAAGTAGGAAGAAAACCCCATCGTTTCCTTCCTACCCGATTCTTTATTTTCAGAAGTTTTTTTATTATGTCACAAAGACCTTTTTCATCATTTCTTCTTCATTTCCTATTTATGGTGCTTCTGTCACATTAACTGTTACCGTCACCTTCTTTGCCACATCCGACAGATTCTGTATCTCAAAGGTTGCCGCCGCATTTGCTGGGAACGATCCTGTGGGAAAATCCTTTGCATTTTGGTCCAGCGTCAAGGTATAGTCTATAGCCTCGGTGCTATGTCCTTCCGTCTTATCCGCTTTCAGCCAAGCAGGCAAACCTACAATCCGGCTACCGCCTTTGGCAGTCACAGTAAGTTTCATGGACGAGGTGGTTCCGGCATTGGCCTGTTTCTGCATGTTGAGTGTTCCTGTGATCACATCCGGTGATTCGCTTCCGGCAGTGTAGGTATTTGCCGCATCCGGTTCTGACGGTGTAACTGCTGCCGCGGCAATTTCCGGTACTCCTACGGCTGCTTTCACTGCAATCTGGCTTTCTTCGCGTCCCGCCTTGCTGCGCAATAAGATGATGGCTTTCGGGAAAAGATTCCCAGAATATCCATCGGCTTTTGACACTTTACAAGTATAAGATGCCGATCCGGCACGGGTTACCGGCGTGATTTCCGTCTTCAGCCACTCGGCACCGCCACCCGCGGAACTTGTATAGACAATGTTGCATTCCGCTTCCGAATTGCTGGTGAAAGGAATACTGAAATATTCAGTCTCATCCGGGGAGACAGTGGCTGTATTGTTACCCGCAATAGTGGTTGCTCCAGCCGTTGTCAGTGTCCCGATAGCCAGTTCATTTTCCGGCTGATACTCAAAGTCCCCGCCATCCGTCCAGTCCGAAACGGTGATGTTCACATCCAGCTTGAACGGGTCGGCGTCGGTGATGCGCACCGTGTAGCGGTGGTTAGGCTTCACCTCGATGTAACCGCCCGTACCCGCTACCGACTGCTCAAACTCTACCATGTAACTCACCTCCTGCGGTATATCCGTCTGGTTCAGCGCATACTTTCCCTTGATAATCAGATACCCCTTGTCGGCAATCGGACTGGGATAGCTGTAGAAAGCCCCTGTTTGTGTTCCCTTATTGGCATTGGCGCCGTCAAAGTCACGGTCGGGGTAGGTGATAAGCGTCTTGTCCGGATCGGCATCTTCCACGGGAACCACTGGAAAGAAGGTAACGCCTTTGCGGCCGTGCCCCATCGATACGCCGGTGATGGTGAGATGTGACAATTTCTCGTCATTGATGATATCGAAACGGGAGACGATACGCGACAGTGTCATATTGATGCGGGTACGGGAGCCCATACTGATATCCCGCAGGTCGAGTGCAGGACTGTAGGAACCTACCATCGGCAGGGGTGTCAGCAAGATGTCCGTATCCTCGGCAGGGTCCAGCAACGGAGTGGTAAAGGTGAGGAAATCCGTTTCAGTGGGAATACCCGCTTTGGTCACAATGTTATAGTCCGCACCCGGTGAACTCTGTTCCAGCGCTACGAAATTGGTGTATTCTGCTCCGGCTTTCAGCAATTTCGGCTGATTGGCAATGCAGTAGAATTTGGTGAACAGGCCTTTCTTGGGGCGCAGGGTGGCGAGTGCTACGTTGTCACCCTCCACGGTCAATATAATTTTCGTAGCGTTAGGTATCGTAGAACCGTCCGAACGATAACAGAACCGTTCCTGATAAGTATATGGCCCTTCCTCCTTGTCCGAAGAGAACACGTAAATATCCAGTGAAGTGATTTCATTCTCCTCGGTCGTGGCGATGGGGGCATCGGCGCGGGTGACGGTTTTTATGTTCAGCTTGTTCTGAAAGCCGAGGATGATTTCGCGTCGTGTCGGGTCATTGACCAGCGGATCATCACCGGGAGTAGTGGCCGACGGCACTTCCGCTTCGCTGCACCCCGCAAGGGACAGGGCAAGCAGGCCTATCACCCATGCGGAAAACTGTTTTCTATTTTTAATCATAATCTTATTGTTATTAATGGGTTACTGAATTAAGGAGCTACAGCAGCCGCACTCACCAGCACTGTCACGTCTTCCATGCCCGAGATATTATTTTTCAGCACAATCGGCGCGGCTGTGAAGTCGGTTACGGCATCCTTCACGGTCAGGGTGAACGTCTGGCTACCGGTAGCATCCGTCGGAACGGTTCTTGCAAAGGCAGTGGTCTCGGCAATGGTAAACCAGGACGACAGCGTGCTTGCCGTCACGCCTTGCGGAGAAGTAATTTTCACCTCAACGGTGCTTCCGTCAGTGCGGGGCACATCGGTAATCTTATAGTTATTGTAAGCGGCTCCGCCTGTTGTCCCCGTCAGTTCAATCGTTGTAATGGCAGGATCAAGCAATTCCACCGTCAATTCCAGTGTCTGAGTTGCATCTCCCAGATTGATAATCTCGAACTTGCTGTTTACATCGCTGGTTGCCGTCACGTCTTTCAGCATAAGCGTGTAGTACTCTTCCACCGGAGTAGAAACAGAAACATCCGTGGCGGGAGTACCCGTCGTGCTTGGCGCAGGGCCTGATTTGCTCTTCGAAACTTCCAGCCAGGGAAGCTGATTATTCAATACTAATTTCGTTCCGAACGGACAGCTTGCCCCGAGTGTGATGCTGCTCTTGCTCGTTTTATACATCGTGAGTTTTCCATTCGCCTGATCGTATAAGTTGAAGTTCCCCGTAGCCGCATCCGGTGTGGCAAAATCCAGTACCGGTGCCGTGGCGGGCGGCACAATGGTCAGCGTAGTATAAACCGATTCGTCCTGTGAAGCCGATTCATTGGCCAGTGTCAGTGTAACGGGAACATAAGGAGTGGCGGCAGTCAGCGTGTATTTGAAGGTCATGGTAGTGGTGGTCACTCCGTCCACGACTTCCGACTTGTAACTGGTATCGTCATGCTCCAGCCAGTCGATGTCCCATCCCGTTGTGGTGCTGAACTTCGGCTGTACCTTGCCGCTGGCCGTAGCGGTCAGTGTGATGGTTTTCTCCGTACCGTCGGCCGTCACGCTGATTTCTTTGGTGGCGACGTCCGTATCGGTTCCTTCCACATTCAGGGCGGTCACTACGGGCGCGGCATTATCGGGCTTGACGATGACTCCGCCGCCACTGGTCCAGTCCACAATTTCAAAGAAGGCGGTGATGGTGGCTTCCATCACTTCCTTGATGTGCAGGGTGTAACGGGTGTTGGCCACTACGTCTATGAATGCAGTCGCTCCGCCGGTATCGGGGGCGCGCTGTATGTCGAGATGGTATTCCACGGGCACAGGGTCTTTCTGCATCGGGTTCTGGTATTTGCCTTTGATGATGAGGAACGCCTCGTCCGTGTCTTTCAAAGGATAGGTGTAGAGGGCGCTCTCCGTCACTCCCTGATTGGCTTTGGGCAGCATCAGATAGCTGCCTTCGGTTACGGGGTACTTAATGAGGCTGGCAGTACGACCGGCATCATCCAGTGTGGTCAGCGTCCCCGGCATCACGGTAGCCTGGTTGCGTCCGTTTCCCAGCGCGACGCTTTCAATGATCAGTCCCGTCTTGGCGGATTCATTGTCGATGTCGAAGCGGCTCACGCGGCGTTTCAGTTCGATGTTCACCGTGGCGATATTGCCCAGTATCTTCGTTGTGCCGCTTCCGGTCATTACTAATGGAGTGCCCAGGGCGGTGCCTGCCGGCTCCAGTTTGGCGGTACAGTACTTCTCAAAGTCCGTGGCTTTCGTGCCGTCGGTTTCTATGGCTCCGGTGGCGGCGTTGGTTTTCACCGCTACCAGAGGGCCTATCGGGTCTCCGTCGGCTTTGTAGAGCGTGGTGCTGTTGGCTACGCAATACAGCTTCAGGTTGGGGATGCCCTTTAGCTCCGTCGGGAAAATGGAGGCCTTGCGGGCGGTTCCGGCACCGCTCAGTTTGAAGGTTTTCGCTGCGGTGTCGTCCTGTGCGGCGGCTTTCCACGTTTCCAGATACTGGTAGTCTCCGCCGTCGGCGGTGGCTGCAAATACATAGATGTCCAGGTTGTCAATCTGGTTCTCACTTTCGGAAGCGATGGCGCGGGTGTATTCCTGCGACTCTCCTCCGCCACTAAATACGAGACGGATCTCTTTGCCTACTCCTTTTCCCGGAGCGTCGTCGGTGCCAAGCTCCCCCTGGCTGCATCCTGCAAGCAGGGCCAGCAGAGCCGACATCCAAAGCATGTTTTTCGTTTTCATCATTTGTCTATACTGTTTTTAGAAAGTTAATAATCTTATTGTGAGGCATTTCCCGGGCCGTACTGCTACGTGTGGCGTAGACGGTCAGCTACGCCGGTAGTAGACGGCCGTCTATGCCATCCGTAGGTGGCCACCTACGCCTGCCGTAGCAGTACGGTTGCTGCCGGACTATCCTAACGGGTCCTCTTCTAGACCTCCATCAGGACCGAGACCGCCTCCATCGGGTGCTTTGCCTATATAGATGGTTTTCATCACGCTGCGCGGCACTTTCAGCATGGTCTTGCTGTTGCTACCGAATTGTGTGGTTACTTTGAGTTCATACGTTCCGTCCGCCAGATCGGCAGGGATGATGAACGTCAGTTTCGAGGGATCGTTTGTCACCCAAAGGTCTTCGGCTACTTTGGTTTCCTTTCCTGAACTGCTTTTCGGGGTGATACCCACTGACGGGTCGGTTCCCACTACTTTCAGCTTGCCGCCTGTGAGGGTGAAGGCGCGTCCTGCCGTGGCTGAAGCATCCTGTGCACGGGTGGAGGCATCCTGTACGCCGCCGATGTACATGGCGCTGCCTTTCTCGCCGATGATGCCCACTGTGGTTGCCTTGATGGCTTCCCGCAGGTCGGCGCCTACGTTGAAGTTCACCACGATGGAGTTCTTTGCCGGATTCCAGGTGGAGTTTTCTATGACGCCGCGGAAAGCGACTGAGGCGTAATACAATCCCGTGTTCACACTCATGCCGGTCATCAGCATGCGTTTGATGACCCGTTTTTGCAGGTCGAAGACGTGGCGGATGGTTTCTTCACGCAGACCGGAGTCCTCCGCTTTCAGTTCGGCGATGATGCGGTTTTCGTCCGCACTGCCGATGGATACGGGGACGAGGATCATGTCCTCTTTGTTGTCCACGGTCACGGTGTTGTCCGCCAGTTGGCCGTTGATTTGATACTTGATTTCGTTTGCCATAATTTATAAATATTTATAATGAATACTATCGGTAAAACCGGAGTCTTGCCGTTGTTAATAATTCGAATAATTATGGCATGAGGAATGAGTCTCTTAGAGAAAAGCCGGGAGGGAGTTTCACAAAAAAATCATTCCAACATGCCAAAGAACGAAAGCTCGTTTGACATGTTGGAATGATTTTATAAATATAGGGTAACGCTTAAAAGTCAGGCGTTAGTGTGCGATGTAATCAATTGATCAACAACTGCTATTAATTTTTTTGCAGGTTCAATCATTGGAGATATATCCTCTTCAGTAACATTATAAATACAATTATAATCACCTTTTTCGCGCATAGACTGTAATTGGGATAGTAAACGTCCCAGTTCTATGTCTACTAAGTTGGTTCTAACAAAATGCATCCCAAATAGATTGACTAATCCTTCATGGCTTTTGAATGCATATCCATACTCTATAAGGAGTGCAGAAACGGCATGAAAACAAGCATAATAAAGACGATTAGCTACCACTTCCCAAAAACAGAGAGTGACATTACCTTCCGCTTGTTTCAAAGTGGTACGGGCTTTTTCCATCTGGAAAATGACTAGACTTTTTCTTTCTTCATCCGATAGTTTCATAATAGTGCTACTCCTTCCTCATTTACGTTTTTATAGAATGGTGTAAAGCTACTGGCTGCCCACTCCTTAAGAGTATATAGTACAGGATTGATGCGTTCGTTCAGGTCCCATCCTAAAGCGGTGAAAGGGAATGAAACGTTGTCATAGTCTGATTTCTCCAGTTTATCCTTATCTAATATGATAAGCACATCCCAGTCAGATGTTTCATCAGCATCTCCGCGAGCTCTCGAACCATACAACAGAACTTGTGCTCCGGCAGGTAAATTAGTTTTTGCTATCTTCTTTAAAGAAGAGAATACTTTGTTAAAATTGCGTTTCATAATTCAACCTCCTTTATTTTATCAATAATCTTATTGTTTTGATGAAGGCTTTACAAAGATAATCATAATTTCTATTCTCAGCATCCCGAAGAACAGGTTTTTACGTTTTTATCAAAATGTATATTCTATTTATAGAGACACTTTTGTGCATTATAAAAATCATTCCAACATGTCAAAGAACGAAGGATTCTAAATCCTAATATTAGAGGCAAGCGGATTACAAATTCGCTTGAATGTTTTTTTAAAAAGGTCTGCAATAGAAATAATAATGATTCTCTGTTCTATGGGGATAGCCATAAGCTGACGATGTAAAGCCACTATAAATGTCAAGGGTCCGTGCTGATAAATCACCACCGTATCCATCCTTTGACCAATGTCGTCCAATGTTAAAAACTTGTTTTTGAAGAGAATTAAAATTAATGCTGTAAGAAGCAATGTCATCATAATTAGTTTGAGATCTACCGGAAAAAAGTCTGTATTGATCCATTGTTACGAAGCTCCATCCTGAAGGTACGGAACTATTGATGCTACTCCACGTTGCCTCTGTATGCGGTGAATAAATCCAGTAATTATTCAGTGCATAAGTTGTCATTCCGTACACAACAGGTGAACCTGTCCATTCATCAATTTGGTAGTCGGGAAATCTGACATCATCTGCTTTAAACTTAAAATAGTATAGATTTTTTGCAGTTTCATTGATAGTGACATTCTTAAATGTAAATTTGAAAGTGGTAGTAGTTCCCGGCGTTTTACTTTCCTGGTTTACGGTCTGATAGTCTTTTGCACGTGAATCTGTTGAGCTTTCATCATAACTATAAGTTGTACCTCCTTTAAATGTCACCGTAAAATTAGTTATTCCCCAAAGGTTTGTATCTGTTGTAGATAATTTCATGTCTACGTCTGTTGCTGCCCGTGTGAAGGTTATTCCGGATTTGTTTGCTGTAAACGTGGGCAATGATGATTTAAAAGTAACCGCAATTGCTTCTTTTTTTGTATCATCCGATAAGTTTTTTACATAGAGTGTTCCACCGTTCGCATCACTAAGTGAGAAACTGCTTGTTTGGTACTTTATTACATAATTATGCTCTTTCGTATTAGATTCCGCAAGGTCAGCTTCTACTCCTCCGGGTAATTGTAATACACTTCCTCCCAAAGAGTATATTTTCAACGTTGCTGTAGAATAATAAGACGATTTCAACTGATACAAGTTCAGTGATTTACTACTTGATATATATGAATTAGCGGAAGGGTCTGTACTGACTACCTCAATTGTGGGTGCTTGGAATTCTCTCGCAATATTCACTGTTATTCCTGTTCCTCCGGAAGCGTTTGTGAATACGATTTGCGTATCATCGAAACTTGCTGCGTTCTCTATCAGTTTGAAAGTGAAACTTGCTGTTTTACTTTCCGGTGTGCTACGTGTAGACACCGGTGTAATGTTTTCCAGCCATGACGGGCACTTGCTTATAGTAGGTTTACTATAATTATCCATTGTTAGGGTGAATTGCTTGTCCTTGATGACAGGTATAGTAAGCGTGGCGGTGGTGGCTGTTATAGATGAAAGGCTGATTCCTGCGCTTTGATTTGTTATTTGTAAGTTATTGAGTCGATTAGGTAGTAATTTCACTTTGATGTTCTCAGCTTTTGTCTCGTCCGAACGATTTTTCAAGGCTACGGTGATTTCTTTTTCAGTCAAGTCGGTAGCATCCGTACCTGCCCATTGGAAAGTATATTCCTGCGTGGTGTGCGGGCTCGAAGCCGGACTGACTGTGATGCCCGCATCAGCAGGAATCTCTATCTTGCTGCCGCCCACGGAAGTGACTACTATCGTACCTGTGGAAATTTTGGAACTGACTGTCTGTACCAGATAGAGTGTATTGTCTACTGCATTCCAGTTATTTACCCCGTCGGGGCTCATTGCAGCGCCTGTGGGTTTTACGATGGGGGCACTCAAAGTAGCGTCTATATCTATAAGTATCACTTCCTCACCGCCTCCTGCCTTGTCCATCAGGCAGAGAATGCCGCGGGGATAGTTGTCGCCTGTATAATTCTCATTAAGAGTTACTTTGTATTTCACTTTCTGCGTGGCTCCTGTTCGTGTTGTGGTAACAGGGATTTCTTCCAGTTTCAACCAGTTGTCAGCAGTGTTATTACCATAGTAGTTTAATTGCGCTTCGACTCCTGCATTGGAGCCGGTGGTAGCGGTAAAACTACTTCCTGTTTTAAGTGCCAACGTGACGATACCGGTGTTGATGTCATAAGTCGTTTCTGTTGCGGGTAGCAGGTCTGCTACGATGACAGTCTCCAGCCCATTTTCGGGCTCGTAATCATCTATATAGTCACCCGTTTCCCAATCCACCAGACGGATATTGGCTGTCAGTTCAAAAGGGTCAGCTTCTGTGATCTGCACCGTATAGCGGTGGTTGTGGTTTATCTCGATGCGCGTACCGTTACCGTCGGTTACCCGTTCGAAAGGGATACGATAAGATACCTCTTTCTTTTCATCCGTCAGGTTCATGGCATACAGTCCTTTCAAAATCAAAAATCCTGCATCTATGGCTTTACATGGGTAGCAATAGAAAGCTTTGGTGGTAGTTCCTGCGTTAGCATTCAGTCCGTCGAAAAGGCGGTAAGGGTATGTAATCAGTTGGCCGTTTGTGGCGGGAACATCTCCTGTCGGACGAATGGGGAACAGTGTTACACCCTGTCTTCCGTTTCCCATGCTGATATCCGTGATAGTAAAATGAGACTTCGTAGCATCGTTTACTATATCGAAGCGTGCCACGGCGCGAGTAAGTGAAACATTCAGTCGCACGTAAGTTCCCATACTGTATTCGCGCAAATCGGTGAGCTGACTGTTGGCACCGGACATGGGTAGCGGGGCAAGCAGGATATCGGTATTAAAACCGGTGAGATTTAATAGCGGTGTATTCAGTTTAAGGAAATCGCTTTCAGTAGGCGTTCCGGGGCTCGTTACCATGTTTCCGGGTACGCCGGATTGTGGTTGCGAGCTTTGCTGTAACGGGGTATAATTCGTGTATATATTTCCTGCGGCATCATTCATTTCGGTTTGATTGGCTACGCAATAAAACTTGGTGAATAAACCCTTGCGGGGGTAGAACACCACATTTATTTTCCCGGCGGCCTCGTCCGCTTTCAGTTCGAGAGGGGAAGCACCCGCGGGCAGGGTTCCGGCATCCGAACGGTAGGCGAAACGTTCCTGAAAGGTATAAGGCCCTTCCTCTTTATCACTGCCGAAAGCATAAATATCGAAACTTTCAATGCGGTTTTCGTCCTCCTCAGCTATACCGTCGCGGGTGATAGTCCGGCTTTCGGGTGTACCGTTCACAAGGATCAGCTTGTTTTGTAGAGAGATTACCACCGAACGGCGGTTAGGGTCATTGGCCTGCGGGTTCTCCGGTGTTTCGGGAATACCGCCTATTGTTTCCACTTCAGAGGTGCAGCCTGCCGTCAGGCAGGACAGTATCACCAATGAAAAGTGCAGAAAGAATTTAGCGAATGTTTTCATGCTTGTTACTTTTATGCGGTTATTACTTATTTCCATTCCTCGTTCTTTTTATTCTCTATTATGTTCTTTATTTTTCATTCTTCATTTTCTTCAGGTTCTTCCTCGCCTTTTCCGGTTCTACTCCCAGTGCCTTGCGAAACCATTCTTCCGCTTTCTGCCGGTCACCTTCCAGATAGGCCAGTACACCGAAATCATTCCATGCACGCGGGTCATCGGCCACCTTGCTTAGATATTGCCGTGCGCTAACCGGATCGCCTGCCATGATTACCGCCGAAGCCGCATTGATATTGGCCAGCACGTCGTCCGGAAAGTGGTAGGCGGCTATCTCATAAATTTCACGGTATTGCTCCGTGCCTGGACGATAGAATGCGGCTACTCTGTACATCTCCTGCAACGACAGCAGGCGGGGATGGGTATATATCAGACTTGCCGCCTCTTCTATATTGAAAGCGCGGGCCTCATAACCTACCGTGATACGGATACGTCTCAACTGCGGAAAATAGCTTTTCAGTAGTTCCCGATATACGGTTCCTCCGTGCATATCCATCAATTGCTTTTCGCGTCCTTCAAAAATGCCAGTTCGGGCAATGAGAGACAATACTTCGTCACCGTGATTCATGGGGCGGCGTTGCAGAAGTTCCACCAATCCGTCCCAGTCTTCGGGTACGGAAGAAACTTTATAAAGATCGTGCCCCGGTGCATACGTGGCACGCATATACTCCTTGAAACAGCGTGCGCGGTTGGAAGCCAGTGTTTCATTATCCTTATATATCCCGTCGGGCGAAGCGTAACCGCAGATGGAGATACTCGAAATATTTGCCAGATTCCCCTCGGTAAGTGGACGCATCAAGCTGTCCAGTTTCTCCAGTTCGGGGCGGTTGTTGTGGAATTCACGGCGGACGTCATAAACTCCGGTAGGGTAATCTATATATAAGGTGGCACTTTCCGAACGGTGTTTCTGAGTTTCCATATCAGGAGTGAGGTAAGTCACCATGGCTGTACACTCAGCACAGGGCATACAGTCCGGCCTGCTTTGGGGTTCTTGCCGGTTGGTGGTATTTTCATGTCTTTCTGTACCTGCCTGCGGGGTTGCCGTCTGCTCCGGCAGATTTACAGTTTGTCCTTGTGAAACGGCCATTTGCCCCTGTGAAACTGATATCTGTCCCTGCGGAACATGGAAAGGGCTTGTCAGGGCAAGATCGGTTATCACCGGCTCTACTCCGAGTATCTTCATCCGGCAGCAATCCCGCCGTTCGCGCATCAACACCAATGAGGCGTGTTCCATCCATGGGATATAAGCAACGGACACCTTATAAATAATGCTGTCTTTCCGGTTTCTGTCATAAAGCGTACGGTAAGGAGGCAAATAGCCGGGAGACGGTTGAAGTGCCTGCCGCCTGTGGTCGGCACGGGCACGGCGACGTCCGCTCACTACCACGGCGGGCAGCTCTTGCAGACGCCCTGCACCACGAAGCACGGGAGTGAACAGATAAGCCTCCGCATTCCCTGCTTTTGCATCACTCAGATTGAGTAGCAGTTCTATGTGAAGACTGTCTCCCTGCGTAAAGACATGCGAACCGAGTGTTAAAGTTCCGCCTGCCCATGCTTCCGCAGTCAGCAGTACCCCAACCAGACATCCTATTATTTTCTTCATCCTTTTCATCCAGCCTCTTTAATTTTTAATTATTAATTTTTAATTGCCTTTTTATCCCAGTCCTCCGCCTTCCGCCCAGTCCGACGAACTGAGTTGTGTCACTACAATTTTCTGCCCGATGGTTACCAGCAGGTCGAATTCCTGTTCCGTGTTTTCATCCAGACTGACAGGCAGTTTGCGAAAGAACAGCTGCAAGTCAATCTCCTTCATAATCCGTTCATTACCCCGGTAGATACTCAGCAACGGATGTGATCCTGATGTCAGGCGATACGTTACCAACTCGCCCGTCAGTTCATCGTTATAGTTCATCGCCGCCTTGGCCTGATGCCATATTACCGGGCTGCCTATGGAGGGAAATGTGAAAGCTCCGTCACCACCGGCCAACGGTATGTCGTAACCTGCCGGAAAGCCGTATTCGCAAGGCACGCCCCGCAGGCGGAATGTATAGCCTCCTGTTCCTTCCGCCGGATAATATCCGTCTTCCCAATGTACGGTAATCCGGAGGACGGCGTGGCAGTGGGTCAGGTAGACGGTCCGGTTCACTGAATTTCCCGTAGCGGGAATTTCAAACGTGCTATATCCATAGTATAGTCTTTCGGTGTTCGGTCGATATTCGCTTGTGGATGTTCCTGTAGCTGTTCCCGTGGCCGAAGTCATTGCCAGTTCACGGATTTGTATCACGCCGGGTTGGGGTGCGGGTACTACATCGCTTTCATATCCCCAGTTTCCCCATGCCACGAGGGTATATCGTCCGGGAGCTAACTCTCCCTGCCAATACTCCAAGCTGTCACCTTTCAGTAGCCGGATGTCCTTCAACACTCCGTCCGCATCGAAAAGGAACTGGTGGATGTTGTCCACATACATAGAGAGTTGCCCGGCGTCGGGCCTGCCGGCATAGCGGTAATTCAGCCGTACATTGTAGGGACACACTCCCGGTTCGTCAAAATCGAACGTGCAGGAGGTGCAGAACCATAGTATGCAACAGAGGATTACCATAACTTTCATCGGATGAAATAAATGAGTGACACACCGGCCCGTGTAGGCCCGAAATAATTCCTTTTATAATGTCCCATGCGCTCGCCGCAGCCCGCGCACCGGTATTTATCATATTCCATGCGGGCATATCCGCCACCAATTACGGCTTCTATCGAGAAGCGGTCGCCCAGTACCCAGTGATAACCGTAAGTGATGCCTCCGCCATACAGGTCGCCCCGGTAAATAATGTCTTCCATACCCGAAAAGAAAGGAATCTGGCCTACGTTGTAGTAAGCGTAATGTCCGTGCACTCCCAGGAAGTGTCCTTCGAACTTACGGCAAGGCCAGTAGCGTAATTCCGGTTGTATCAGGCAGAGATTCAGTTTCATATCATTGCCGAACTTCCAGGCATTATAAGCTCCGTTCAGTGCCATTGTGAAATGACGGCTGACGCTGGTTTCCACTCCTGCGTTGGGTGTGGTAGTTCCCCACAATAGCAGGTCGGTGCGCAATGCCACGCGTTGGGCAAAGGCAGCGGTACTCATCAGACTGAGCAGCAGGAACAGCAAATAAAGTCGTTTCATGGCAATTCGGATTTATTGCACAGTTTAGATATGGGGGATGGAGTTCTCGATAAGGCATCCGCTCACGGGAAGTTCCGCTATGGAAATTTCCATCAGATAAAGGCGTGTCATCTGATTGACAATGCCCAGTTTGCGGGCTGTCGTCCCATAGCAGGAATAGAATTTTTCGTCACTGGGGCGGTTGAAGTAAACGCCTTCTCCCAATGCTTCAAGAATGGAAAGGAGGTTGATTTGATGATATGCACAGGCAAGGCGGTAGGATTCGGGGCGGTTATCAGACAGATTATCCGGTCGATTTTCTATCAGTGCTATCAGGCGTCCTTTTGATAGCTTTTGCAGCAGGTACGTAACTTCGGAAGGCGAAGGATTAAGGGAAGTACTCAATTGATAATCCTTATACTGTATGTCGTGCAGTACCGCCAGGGCGAGTTTTGTTCTGAGTGTTAACATAGCGCTTGCTTTTTATGTAGATTATTGTCTGTTTTGTTTGGAATGTTCCGATTCCCGGTAGGAAACGGAACAGGCGCTATCATAACCATAGATTGGACAGATAAAAATCATCTTCCATTTTAAAAAGGCAGACAATTCTTAGCTCTTCCTTCCCTCTATTCTTAGATTTAGTAATGAGATTCCCCTATATTGAGATATGGGTAGGGGAATTATGTCTTCAAACAAAAAAAGTGAAAGCTTTTTAATCAATACAAAGAGCTTTTCCACTGATATACCATATTATTACAGGAATACAATATTTATTGACATGACTTTTTGAGACAAAATCTAGCTTTCAGGATAAGAGAGATGTTTTTGTCGTGTCTGGTGTTGTAATTTAACTGATTTTTTACAGAAAACTGGGAAACTTCGATAAGTATTTCCTGCTTTCCTTGTTTATTTCAATTGGAAATTGTTCCTTTACCACCGGAATCGTTCCGTTTCCTACCGGGAATCGGAACAGAAATATGAAGCTCATTCTGAGAGCTTTTACTCTCTTTATCATTCCTATTTCCCTTTTCCTTTTCTTTCTTCTTCCATTCCTTTTCTGCCATTGGACTAACCAACGCTGCCATCTGCAAGTTTACCACCGCCAGTTGTTCATCAGAAAACGATCTCAAATAAGTATGCGTAATTTCCTCTGAAGCATGGCTCAACCCTGCACTAATCTTAGATACGGGTATATCCTCATTATATGCCAGAGTCGCCCACGTATGCCGCGCCACATATGAAGTCAGCCTAACCCCAAATCCCAACTGTTCGGATAATCGATACAAATGTTTATTGTAAAGTCGCAGGGCACTTTCATACTGTCGCCTCTCTTCCGGTATGGTTCCCGGCTTCCGGATAATTTTCAGCAGGTAAGGAGAATACGGATTCTCGCACCTATACCTCTCAATAATTTCCCACATCCACGGTTCAAGTGTAATCGTCAATACCCTTCCCGTCTTACTACGGCGATAGCAAAGCACATTATCCTGAATATCCGTCTTCCTCAAATAAGCCAAATCAATAAAAGGAATCCCCCTTAGATAATAAGAAAGAATAAATAGATCCCGTGCCGCCCCCAAACTTGGCACATCCTCCAAATCAGCATCCGCCACCATACGAAGCTGTTCAATACTCAGCGCCCTTTTCCTCGTCTCCTCGTATCCCATAAACACCTCACAAAAGAGCCGCTTAGCGTCTTTCAGCTCTTTCTCCTTTTCTGCTTCCCTACAAATAGCACGCAATGCCCGGAAATAGCACGCCGAAGTATTACGTGAACATCCCGAAGCCCACAAATAGTGTTCAAAACTTAGCAAGAATCCTGCTGTTAGATTTCTGAAATCAAGGGATTCTATATTAGTAAACCCTTCCAAACTATTCAGCATACTCCTGCAAGTATGTTCCGCCGAGAACTTAAACAACTCGCCCAAACTATCCGCATGAGCTACAATACCCTCTTTTAATGTCTTCATTTTCATCACACTGTTCTTTTTATTAATGATTATTCCCTCCCAAACCCCACTCTCCATTATTTGTTTTGGGTAAGAAAAGAGAGAAACTTCAAAAGTAAGAACAGGAAAAATGGCTACTTGTCATGAAACGAGCATAAATGTCTTCACCTAATATCTATAAATAAAAAAAGTAGCCATCTACATCAGATGACTACTTAATTTCTTATACTTCGCCTGGGATTCTTTTATCGAAGTTACCATGCTGATATTTAAAACTTTATATTTTTTTGCTTCAAGCATATTTCATGAATTATCCTACTAATTTGCTACGTGCTTTTGCGGTAGTTTGCTCATGAAGAATACTGAGGGTAAAGATAGTGATTTCTTGTTATCTATGCAAAATTCGAGAATTTTCTAATTATATTATTAATTGCAGATTTCTCATTTACTATTTGGATCATTGGAAAAATGAAAGAAGTAGTGAAGAATAACTCGATTTTACTAGAATAGAAGTAAGTTTGGCACATTGATAAAAAATAGGGCATAAAGAATTACTTGGTTTTTGTTTTATGTCATAGATATTTTGTACCTTTGACAGATATTTAACGTTAAATAGACTATTATGGGAGAATATTCAAAACGTGTTGGTGAAGTTGGAGAATCTGTTGTGACAGAATTCCTTAGTCTCATTGGATGGAAAGACCCAATGAGGAATAATGATATTGCGAGTGTTGATCCTGAATTTAGGAAATACACTAATGGAATTGACGGCTATTACCATTATTTAAGTCCTATGATTAGTAATACAATTGAAAATGTATTGTATTCATGTAAATATAGCAATGACCCTTATCCTGTATCTCAGATTATACCTTTATTTAAAGAACGCTATACAGAATTAGCAAAAGCAATAGAGTCTTTTAAGAAATCTGAGTTAAAGCAACAGACTATAAACAAGCATGAATATATTGACAACTATTTTGATAGAGGAGTTTTGTTTTGGCTTAACAACTCTGGCAGAGGTGAGCAAAATATTATAAATAGACTTGAAAAAATAGAATTAAATACAGGTGTTAATCATGATGGAATTTTTCTAGTTGATAATAAACGGATTGAGTTTATATATGATGCTATTTGTTTCTCTTTGTTGAAATATAGAGATTTCGATATTGATTTTATTTATTTTAATAACGGATTGAATAACGATGAACGAAATCTTAGAAATGGGAAAATTATGCCTGTACAATATATTAATTCCAGTATATTACCTTTAAGAATCAGCAAGGATGATAAGACAATTGTAGCTATTTTCACTATAGAAGGATTTGATAGAGATGATCTTATGAAGTATATGGGAATTGCTAAAAATATTGGATGTAATTCTCAAGGTTCTACAATGATTTGTTTCCCAGATTATCTTGAAACAGAACATTTACCTATCGTTAATAATATTAAGCAAATATTTAACGATCCTTCATTTACAACCAATCTTACAGTTGCTAATTATAATAATTCACCTTTAAGATAATAATATGGAAAAATTAGAGATAAATAGACATATTCCCTTTGGAATAACGCTGCAGGATGTTATAAGTCATCCTTCTCTCACTGATTCTAAATTAAGAACTTTATTGAGAATGAGAGGGATTTACTTAGAAGATTTTAAGGATAATGAAACATATCCATTATTGTTATCAACAATTCTTTCTCCCTATGAATTTGAATTCATAAAAGAAAATATTAGAGGTAAAGAAGTTAGTAAGAAGATAGCTTCTAGACCTTTAGCTTGGCATAATAATGAAAATTTAATAAAAATTGTTCCTGATAAAATTAATTTAAAGGAGATACTAAGAGAGTCAGGATCTCGTCATAAAATAATTTCTCAAAGTAATTTTGCACCAGTTGATGGTAATCCGAATAAAGTGCGAATGCAGTTTCGTTGTCAAACAAATAATTACAACTCAGGTTGGTATAGAACAAAAAACGAATATGAAGGAGAAATTGTTATTGAAAAAGTAAATGGTAGTGATAAAGTTTATCTCCGAATAATTTACACATCTCCTGAAACTCAAAATATTGCAGATTTGGGAGTAAGATATTTGGTAAATGATTTTAAAAAGAAAAATTATACAAAGCCCAATAGCGATGTTGAAAGAATTTTATATAATAGTTTTGATAATGAAGAAAGAATTACGTTCTTTTTAAGTTTGACAGATAATTCAGAAGTGTTCAACTTTCAACGTGCAACAGATTTAGATGTTGCCCCTGACAGAACAAAAGATATGCCAGCAGAATTAAACAAGTTCATGGCAGGAAAGGTGAATACTTTAAAAATAACAGGAGAAAGTTTGCATGAACATTTTTTAATAAAAGAGAAAGCAAATCATCAATACATCGAATTAGCAGGAATAGAGGCATTATATGACTTTTCTTATCATGCAGCCGAAGGTAATTGTATTGTGCAATTTGGGTTTAATGGGTATTTTAAGAAAAGAATAAGTAATATAGAATTTTCAGTTGATATTGCTACTGTTAATCTGAAAGATGAATACAAGGGGATAAATAAAGAAAAAGTTAAATTGTATTTACTGCAGGAGTTCGAGAAATTTAAAATGGATAAGTACAATCTACTTAAGCATAAGGATAAGTAAAAAATATTTAGTGATTTATGATAACGGTTGATTTTACAGATTTGGAGCTTGAGAAATTAATAACTCACCATGTTGGAAATAAGTTAAGGGATGAGAAGATTTCGTTTTCCTCTAATGTTTCAATACTAGATGAAAGCACTCGTAGTTTTTTGCTAAAGTATTTTATACTTCCTTTAAAATCAAATGAATTATTTTCTTTTTTTCATTCGGTAGAGTTATCCATGAATGATGTTTATCTGTTATCAAAACAATTATTTAAAGATCCTGATTCACTTTTTATTGATTATTCTCAAAATATAGCTAAACTTCTTTATGAACAATCTATGCATCCGAAAATAAAAGAAGGTGAACTTAATATTGCTTATTTCTCAAATATTTGTTTAGGCGATAAAGTTACCAATGCTATTGGAATATTTAAGTCAGAAAATAATGTTCCATATCTCAAGATGAATGCAAAAAAAGATGGATACATAATTAGTCATGATTATGGTTATGCAATTAAAGGAATAGACAAAGGTTGTATTATACTAAATACAGATTCTGAAATGGGATTTTATGTCTTAATCTCTGATAATGCAAACAAAGCTATAGAAACACAATATTGGAAAGATGATTTTTTAAAAATACAATCAATAAACGATGAATATTATAAAACAAAAGAATTTTTAAATCTCACTAAAGACTTTGTTTCAAAAAGGCTTTTAGTAGATTTTAATATTAGTAAAGCAGATAAAATTGATTTACTAAATCGTTCAGTTGAATATTTTAAAAAACGTGAAGTATTTAATAAAAGTGAGTTTGAAGAAGAAGTCTTTCAAAATGATGATTTACGAAGCTCTTTCAAAATATTCGATAAGGCTTATCGTGAAGAAAACAAAGTTGATATATCTGATAGTTTTAATATCTCATCACAAGCTGTAAAAAAGCAAGCAAGAACTTTTAAAAACGTTTTAAAGTTAGATAAAAATTTTGATATATATATACATGGTAGTAGAGATTTGATGGAACAAGGTGTAGACGAGAATGGACGAAAATATTATAAGATATATTATCAAGAGGAAAGCTAAGTATGAGTAAAGTGTACTTTATGTCCTATCCGTTCTTAGCTAAAGCTAATGAGACAATCAGGGAAAAATCGGCTTACAAATACAAAGCTCCCTACTGTTTTTTCAGCTAGCAATAACTTTCCTATCATCAGACGTATAAGCGATTTGCGATACTTAATCGTTCTATAAGGTAACATTCTATATCAGTTCTTCATTCTCAATCATCGTTTTATTCTCTTTCGTTTTTTTGTTTTGTGTTTCTGTGCCTGTAATTCTCCTGCCAGTGTGCCATCATAATAACAAAGAATCACTGCTATTGTTATTTTGTTGATTGTTAAAATGTTGTTTTTTCATCTTGCTATCAAGATTACAAGAAATACTGTTTTCTTTTTCACTGGATTGGAATGTTTCTTTTTTCTTTTTGCCAGTAAATTATCGTTCTTGGATAGCAAGTTGTTCAGGTGTAGAACCGTTCTTCATTGTATTGTGATAGTCAAATGATTCTGTCTGCTGACGACTATAGTCGAACATTTTATCAAAGCCTTGTTCCGCTTGTTGGAATAGGTTCACACGGTCAAAGCCACCTTTTATTACTCCGTTTTTAGTATTCTTATGGTTGGTAAGCAGTGACAGTTTCTTTTTATTGGCTTGATCTTTACGACTTACAATCAAATGACAGTGCATATTTAGTTCATTATCTGAATGACTACGTTCAAAATGAATCTTACCGTAAAACTTTATATCCAAAGCAGATAGCTCTTTATTAAAGTTCTTGGCATATTCAGGAATAAATACTTCGCGAATATATCTTTTCATTGCTTCGGCTTTTTCCTGCTCTGTGCTCCCCATTACTCGGAGTTCTTTTTCCGATGGGCTGACATGAATAGCATAAAACTTAGCGTCCGTTTTTAGGAGTTGCCCGATATTGCTGTCTATATCTTTTATGACCCTTGATTTATAGATGTTATCATCTGTCAGATTGAAAAAAAACTTCGGTATAAATGCCTTTCTCCGTTCTTTCTAAATCCTCGTGTTCAAGGTAATTAGCTAGTTGTCGGCTGCTGCCTGTATTATTATATGTGCCGTTGGATGGTGGAGCAAAGTGTATGTGCATCAGCTTATGTATTTATCAGGTTTGTAATTTCCGTTTTTAGGTTCTCTTTCCTTTTGCTATCCATCACACCATAAGCAGAAAGTTCCGAATAGAGTTGTATCAGGTGAAGTAACTTTTTATAATCCCGTTGGTGTATCTGGTAGAGTGCGTTAATTTGTTTCGATTGGTCGTTTATCACATCGGCATGATTGCAGAACTGTTTACTTAACTTCTTTAACACGGCTGTTTGTCTCTCCTGACTGGCTTCCAGTTGAGAGAGAATAAGAGCTTCCTAAGTTTTGCCAATAGCATCGAAACGCAAAGCGATAGAATTTGTTGCCCGTATCATGAGATTCAGTTATTCTTCCTCGTAATGACGGATGAACCGGATAATATCATCCTGCCTTTTATTTATTTTCGCCAGTTCCGATTTACTGATTTAGGGGCTTCGGATGGGTTGATATGTGCCTTATCTATATATCCGAACGCCAACTTTACAACTTCACTCTTTTTCAGTGAATAGCGTTTGCATATCT